>Ga0255342_1000612_pt1 | contig 59158 bp, 43 predicted proteins | sample wastewater_treat_3_FD_192416 | JGI IMG/M metagenome (GOLD analysis project Ga0255342, IMG submission 192416) | Wastewater microbial communities from Lulu Island WWTP, Vancouver, Canada - plant14 | ecosystem: Engineered > WWTP > Wastewater > Unclassified | place: Canada: Vancouver, British...
TCCCGATCCATACTGCTCAGGAAATTCTCCAAAAAGCCGGCAATGCCCAAGTGCTTGGAATTGACGAAGCCCAATTTTTAGATAATGAATTAGTCGCGGTCTGCCGAACACTCGCCAACTCCGGTCGGCGCGTGATCGTTGCTGGTCTCGATAAAGATTACCGTGGCGAACCGTTCGAGCCGATTCCGCAACTGCTCTGCGAAGCCGAATACATTACCAAGACGCTGGCAATCTGTATGAAATGCGGCAACCCAGCCAATTTCACCCAGCGCATCATCAAGTCCAGCGAGCGGGTTCTGCTCGGCGCAACCGATATCTACGAAGCCCGGTGTCGAGCATGCTTTGAACCGCCTATTACAGAAGAGAAAAAATGAGTTCTCTCGGTTTAACAACTATATTGGCTAATTAGGTGTAAATATGAAATATATAGGCATAATTGGACTGCTGGTCATTCTGGGAATTGCATTTCTGATGTCGAATAACCGACGGAAGATTTCCTCACGAGTCGTTATCTGGGGACTCTTACTCCAACTGCTTTTTGCCGGAATAATTCTGGGGAAAATGCTGATTTCCTACTTTACCCTGTTTATCTTTCTCCTCTTAATAATAATATTCATTTATAAAGACCAAATTAATACGGTCGGTCACCGGTCCAAACAATGGCTTTATATCGGTTTGATAAGTATAGCGACCGTTTTAGCCGTGGCCGCTTTTTACTGGTTTGGGAGAACCGGCTGGTTGGCGGAATTAATCGGCTTAATTACCGTAGCGATCGTTATCAAGGCTATTTTTAAAGTTCGTCCTTGGCAAAAGGAATTAACTGTCGCCTGGCTTACGGCTGGATTAAGTTGGCTGATTTTACACGGCTATACTGGGCAGGATATTTTTGCTTTCCTTTCACAAAAAGTCGAAAAATTTCTGGGGTTGGCGACTCTCGGCGCAGAGTTTTTATTCGGCAACCTGGCGCTCGATAAATATTTTTTCCCGAATGAAACTACTTGGCCTGGATTCGGAATGCAATTTGCCTTTACGGTGCTACCGGTCATAATTTTCTTCGCTTCGTTTATGGCAATTCTCTATCATCTGGGCGTTATGCAAGCCATTATCAAGGCGATGGCGCGTTTTATGCAATGGACAATGGGCACCAGCGGCGCCGAAACACTGTCCTGCACTGCCAATATCTTCGTCGGTCAGACCGAAGCCCCGTTATTAATCCGCCCCTATGTTGATCAGTTAACCCTTTCAGAACTACTGACTATTATGGTTGGCGGATTTGCCACGATTGCTGGAGGCGTATTGGCAGGATATATCAAAATGGGGGTACCGGCTGGTCATTTAATTGCGGCCAGCGTTATGTCGGCTCCCGCCGCTTTGGTCATTGCGAAAATCATCTACCCTGAGACTGACCATCCCCAAACCGCCGGCGACGTAGATTTACCGGAAGATACCGTCAAATCGGCTAATCTTCTGGATGCGGCGGCGCGCGGGGTGACTGACGGACTAAAATTAGCGGCAACGGTCGGTGCAATGCTGATTGCCTTTATTGCCTTAATTGGTCTAGTTGATACCATTTTAGGATTTCTTGATCGTCTGATAGATGGTAATTTACTGAAAGGCGCTTACACAGCTTACACCAACTCTTCCGGATTCTCCCCGGTCAAAGGTGAGTTCAGCGGCATTTTCCCAGGCAGTCTGAAGTCATTATTTTCATTTATTCTGCGCCCGCTAGCCTGGTTGATGGGCGTTTCCTGGCAATACGCCGGCGAGGTTGGTAACTTGATGGGCATAAAAATTTCACTGAACGAATTCGTAGCCTATTCTGCTCTTTCCGAATTAATTCACACGGGTGCTCTCGATCAGAAATCCATCGTGATTGCGACTTATGCCTTGTGTGGTTTCGCCAACTTCGCTTCCATTGGCATTCAAATCGGTGGCATTAGCTCTTTAGCACCTGGCCGACGTTCGGATTTATCCAAAGTTGCTCTGAAAGCCATGTTCGGCGGGGCTTTGGCATCCTGGATGACGGCTACAATTGCTGGATTGTTATTATAGTTGACACATTAGGAAAAATATTTTAAAATAAATCAAAATTGGATAGAGGAAATCAAATGAAAGTAATCTTACTAGGGCCTCCCGGAGTCGGTAAGGGAACTCAGGCTCAGAAACTTCAGCAGGAACGTGGTCTGCGCCAGATTTCAACTGGCGATATTTTGCGCCAAGCTATTAAAAATCAAACGGAGCTGGGCAAACAAGCCGAAGATTATATAAAGCGTGGCGAACTGGTTCCGGACGATTTGATGCTCGGCTTAATTGCCGAAACGCTTTTCGGGGATGATGCTCCGCAGGACTATATCCTGGACGGATTTCCCCGTACTATTCCCCAGGCGGAAGGTTTAGACCGGCTTTTCGCGCAACATAACGTTGATCTCGACGCTGTAATTTTGTTGGAAGCCGAGCCCGAAGCTATCATCAAACGGCTTTCAGCTCGACGTACCTGCCGCCAATGCAATGCGGTATATAATCTCATTACCAATCCGCCTAAAAATCCCCAGCGCTGTGATATCTGCGGCGGTGAATTATATCAACGAGATGATGACCGAATCGAAACCATCCAACGACGCCTAAAAGTCTATACTAAACAAACCGAACCGCTGGCAGAATACTACCGCCAGCGTGGAAAACTTAAAACAATCGCGGCTGACGGTACGCCCGATGAAGTATTCCAAAGAATAAATCGTGTAATAGGAGGATAAAAAAACGTGGTTACCTTAGGGGTTACCGGTGGACTCGGCTCCGGTAAATCAACCGCCTGTAAATTCCTGGCTGAGAAAGGCGCTTATGTTCTGGACGCCGATTTAATTGCCAAACAATTGATGGAAAACGATCCCCAAGTCCGTGACGAAATCATCGCAGCTTTTGGCAACGATGTTTATAAAGACGGCAAGTTAGACACCCAAAAATTAGCTCATCGCGCCTTTGCCAGCGAAGCCGATCAACGCATTCTAAATGACATTGTACACCCGCGTGTAATAGATTATTTTCAGCAAGAAGTGGATAAGATGCGCGATAAGTACGACTTAATTGTATTGGATGCACCCCTTATTTTCGAGTCCGGTTTCGACAGTCGGTTCGATCACACTTTGCTAATCTATACCAAATACAAGTATCGTTTGGAACGGGCTTTACGTCGCGGTAACCTTACCCGCGAAGATATCCTGCGGCGGATTGAACTGCAGATGCCGGAAGAAGACAAACGCGAACTCGCCGAATTCGTCATCGAAAACAACGGCACCGAAGAACAACTAAAAAGCGCCATCGAAGAACTCTACGATAAGCTAACCATCTGAACCGATTTGAATGGTGGTAAGTAGTATATTTTACAGTTTATTTCTAATCGCTATTTATACATTTTTCGATATTGAAACTTTTGGGGAAAAAACCTTTTTGGGGTAGTGACAGTATTAGCTAAATTGTTTAATCGAAATAAATGAGAGAATGAATAACCAATTAAATAGATTAAAAAGAGGTGATTTTCAGCTCAATCATAACTAAAGAACGGTAACTAATGAAGTTAATTTGCCCAAGTCGGCAAGGTGTGACAGGAAAAAAGATTATTGAATTATCACAAAAATAATAGGCAAAGCCGATGGCAGCTGGACAAAGGGGGTTTTGTGACGGCTTCGAAAAACCACAATTAAAATTTGATAAAAAGGGGGATAAGTCATTATGAAACAAGTAATTTTTAGCTGGTATGACGGCTTAATATTTATACTGTTTTTCTTGTTCGTGGTGATATTCAGTATGTACAAAAGCCGTAAGGGAAAAACTGGGGAGGATTACTTTCTGGCTGGCAGACAATTGACTTGGCCATTGATTGGCCTTTCAATGATTGCGGCTAATATTTCCACCGAGCAATTTGTCGGGATGGCTGGGCAGGCGGCTGGTTCAGCAGGTTTGGCGATCGCTTCTTATGAATGGATGGCGGCTATAACGATGGTGATTGTCGCCCTATTTCTCCTGCCTAATTTTTTACGTACCGGAATTTATACTTTTCCGGAATTTCTGGAGTATCGCTATTCTCCGCTAGCGCGCCGTTTAATGGCGGTTTACACTATTCTAATCTACGTTTTTGTGCTGGTAGCATCGGTTATTTATACCGGCGGTTTGACCATCGTTACTTTATTTTCCGGAATGAAATTTTTCGGGATCGAGGTCACTTTAACCCGAGCAATCTGGTTAATCGGTATAATTACCGCCATTTATACTATTTGGGGCGGCTTGAAAGGAATTGCTTGGGCGGATCTCTTCTTTGGATCGAGTTTGATTTTTGGCGGATTTCTAACCCTGATAATCGGACTGAGACATGTCGGAGGACTTAGTGGCTTTTTAGAGGCAAATCAGGACAAATTGCATATGATTCTGCCGCGAGATAATCCCGTACTTCCCTGGACGGCTCTGGTTATTGGTCTGTGGTTACCAAACTTCTACTACTGGAGCGTCAATCAATTTATTACGCAACGTACTCTTGCCGCTAAAAACCTCCGTGAAGGGCAACTGGGAGTGATATTCGCCTCCTTTTTGAAGTTAATTACGCCATTCATCATCGTTTTTCCCGGAATTATGGCTTGGCAGTTATTTAAAGATCAAATGACCGGCCCAGGCGGCACCGATGCGGCGTTTCCGACAATTGTCAGGAATTTGATTCCCAACGGATTTCTGGGCTTTATCTTTGCCGCTATCGGAGGCGCTGTAATCAGTTCCCTGGCATCAATGCTGAATTCGGCTTCCACTATTTTCACGATGGATATTTACCAGCATGCCGTTAAAAAGGAACTCCCTCAGCAAAAGATCGTCCTGGTGGGACGGATTTCCACTTTCATTTTTTTAATTATCGGTTGTTTGATTGCACCTATCCTTGATAATCCGAGCCTGAAAGGAATTTTCACCTACCTTCAGGAATTTCAGGGATTCATTTCGCCAGGAATTCTAGCCGCCTTCGCTTTTGGGCTAATTTTTAAGCGAGCACCCAAAGCCGCCGGCTTAGCCGCACTAATTCTTAATCCCATCATCTATGGTTTACTGCTGATTTTCTGCGGATCTCTGCCGGTCTTTGCTAGTATCCAAATTGTACCGATTGCCTTCCTTAACCGCATGGCAATTACTTTTATTATTATCGTTATTACAATGGGAATTATTACCTGGTTAAAACCATTGGACCAGCCGGTAAAGATGCCAGAACGCAAGGACTTCAATATGCAATCTTCACCGATCGTAAAATGGCTCGGGTTGACAGTTATTGGATTGGTCATAGTGCTTTACATCATTTTCTGGTAAATTATCTTAAAAACTGAGAATTAATTGTTAAATGCCAGTTGACTTTTCCCAAATTCCGCATAGGCGCTTCAATCCGCTCACCGGCGAATGGATTTTAGTTTCACCCCATCGTACGGAACGCCCGTGGCACGGCAGTCAGGAACCAGTAGCTTCAGAAAAAAGGCCAGAGTATGATCCGGAATGTTACTTGTGTCCCGGCAATCGCCGAGCTAGTGGAACCGTAAATCCACTTTATACCTCGACCTATGTCTTCACTAACGACTTTCCGGCTTTGTTTCCCGATACACCTCATCGTCGCCGAAATGTTAGGAAGTATATCAGGGATGAGAGTGTATCCGGCACTTGCCGAGTAATTTGCTTCTCGCCGCGGCACGATCTTACTTTGGCGGAAATGGCGGTTGAGGAAATCAGGGATGTAATTACCGTTTGGGCTGAACAAACAAAGGAACTGGGTGAAAAATTCTCCTGGGTTCAAATTTTTGAAAACAAAGGCGCTATGATGGGTTGTTCCAATCCTCATCCGCATGGCCAAATTTGGGCGGTCAATTGCCTTCCCAACGAACCTTATAAAGAAAATCGCCGACAATCAGCCTACTTTAAGCAGAATAAATCAGTGCTATTAACTGATTATTTGGCCTATGAATTAGAATCTCGGGAGCGGGTGGTTCTCGAAAATGAAAACTGGTTGGCAGTAGTACCATTTTGGGCTATCTGGCCGTTTGAAATTCTCCTCCTGCCGCGGCGGCCTATTTTGCGTTTGCCAGACCTCGCTCCAGCCGAGAGAAATAGTCTCGCCTTAATTCTCAAATCTCTTCTGACTAAATATGATAATCTTTTTCAATCATCTTTTCCCTATACGATGGGCTGGCACGGCGCCCCGACAATGCCCGGTAACTTCGACTACTGGCAATTGCATGCTCACTTTTACCCGCCACTCTTGCGCTCATCATCGGTGAAAAAATTTCTGGTTGGCTACGAAATGCTGGCAGAAGCTCAGCGCGATCTGACACCGGAAGTAGCTTCCCGAACACTCAGAGAAACAAGTGAAATTCATTACAAGTCACTAATTAAGAAGAAATAAGGTTAAATAATGCCCAAAAATCAGATAACCAACTCACCGCAAAACCAAATAGATACCACCGTATTTCAAAAAATCTACGGCCATAATCCAAGCGTAATTGCTGAGCAAATCAAACGTTATACGTATCTTGCCGATCGGCATAATGAAATTTTTGCCACTTCTCCTGCGCTATTTTTCAGCGCGCCTGGTCGTACCGAAATTAGCGGCAATCATACCGATCACAATCATGGTAAAGTGCTGGCAGCCAGCGTTGACCTGGATTCCATTGCGGCCGTAAACGCTATTAATGGGAATCAGATTACCATTTTTTCAGAGGGTTATCCGCAACCATTCATCGTTGATATCAATCAGTGCTCACCGGTCGAAGCCGAGCGGGGCACGACCACCGCTCTGGTACGCGGGATACTGGCCCGCTTTAAAGAGCTTGGTCTGCGGGTTGGGGGCTTCAACGCCACAGTAACCAGCAATGTGCTGGTCGGATCTGGCTTGAGTTCATCGGCATCTATCGAAGTTCTGCTCGGAACAATAATGAATTACCTTTTCAACGATGGACAAATTTCGGCTGATGATATCGCCTTGATCGGTCAATTTGCCGAAAATCATTACTTTGGCAAACCCTGTGGCTTGATGGATCAATTGGCAATTGCCGTAGGCGGCATGGTGGCAATTGATTTTAAAAACCCGTCCAAGCCTATCATTCAGAAAGTTAATTATGATCCCGAACAGCAGAATTACAGCTGGTTAATCGTTAATACGGGAACCAGCCACGTCAACCTGACTGAGGAATACGCCGCAATCCCTCGCGAAATGCGGGCAGTTGCCCGAGCGTTAGGTGGGCAGGTTTGCCGTGATATAACAATGCAAAATTTGATTGAGGAAATCCCGAATTTGCGTCCCAAGGTCGGCGACCGGGCAATCCTGCGGGCTTTTCATTTTTTGACTGAAAACAAGCGGGTTCAGCAACAAATATCTGCTTTAGAGAAGGGTGATTTCGACGCCTTTCTGGAGCTAGTCAATGAATCCGGTGCCTCATCTTGCCGGTGGCTTCAAAATTGTTATCCCACCTCGAATCCTACTGAGCAAGGCGTTCCCTTGGCACTGGCGCTGACTCAGTATTTCTTAAAAATGGTTGGGAAAAAAGGCGCCTGTCGGATTCAGGGAGGCGGTTTCGCCGGTACTATCCTAGTTTTTATACCGAATGAAATTCTAAGTGATTATCTGAGATTAATCACAAAAGTCTTTAACGAAGGCAGTGTTTCTCAATTGAATATCCGCCCGATCGGCGCGGTTTGTCTTAATAAAATTTAAATTCTTTGAAGCGATCAGTTGAGAAGTGAACGTTGGTCAACGGTTATTAGTTGTTGGGCATTGGTGAGGTAGGTAGGGCAGAAATTAACCACCCGATATTATATCTCCCCTAATTCATATTGTCAAATGTAAATGTTCGTCCGAGATTTTTTTGAATATTATGGAAAATTCATTCATAAAATCTTCATCCCCAGCTCCGCTATATTAATTAAATTTCAGATACTATGTCGTATTTTAAGGTCGGTTATCATAGAATATTAATCCTATCAGTAGGTTTATTAATCGCGATAATTTGCCGGACAATGGCTATGCCAGATGCCGATTCTAATGTTAAAAATTTAACAATTCTCAGCGACACCAATCCGAGATTACTCACAGACGGTACACTTTATACCGACTTACAACTTTCTCCTCCGGATGAAGATTATTTAGAATTGGTTTCCACCAAGACGATCAATGATTCAGTCGGTATGGCGACAAAATCCAATCAATTGGACAGTATTGTAAATAATACAGGCAATCTACCCCCATATCCGCCCTATGATCCTTCACCGACGCGCCAACAGATCCTACAGCCAGGTGGCTATCTGGAATGGATGATGGGCGAAGACCCTAATGGCGATGAAATCTCTTTTTGTGAAATAATCATTCGCAACGAACTGGATCAGGATCAGATGATTACAGTAGAGTTAAACGATTCTATATTAGAAAAAGCACGCGAAGGTAGCGTCAAGGGCTTTTCTTACGAATACAATGGCCAAGTGCGTTTTGGCTTAAAGCGAATTCAGGATAAGGATTTTTTTCGAGACGGCTGGGTTTACAGCTGGAGTGTCCGGGTTAGTGATAAATGGGGCGGTACGACGGAATCCAACTGGACCGAGGCTACTTTCCGTTTTGACGACGGGATTAATCAACCCCCTCTGCCACCGGTTGAGGGTTTTAATCCGGATGGCATCATCGTCGCGAGTCATTATCCGGAATTGAAATGGTCTCCAGCTATTGATCCTGATGTCGCCGATCGTTTACGCTATGAAATTGTATTAAGTCGCGATCGCTCGTTCGGCGGCAGAACCTATATTTTACTAAAAAGTGCCTATGACCAGAATCAAATAGTGGTTCAAACTCCTCTATTGGAGAATTGTCAATATTTCTGGCGTGTGCGTTCCATCGATCTGGCTGAGGAACGCTCCGTCTGGTCCAAATCCAATACCTTTTGGGTCAATCAGATTAATGAAGCTCCTCAGCGACCAGTACGAATTATCCATCCACATAATCTAAACGAAATTACACCGAATTCGTATTTCTGGTGGTTACCTTCTGATGATCCTGATCCCGGCGATCAGTTAAATTATCAAATTGAATGTAGTGAATCTCTTAACTTCACTGAACCAATATTTTCCTACCGGATTCCCCAAACTATTACCGCGAAGGATGCGGAGACTAAACTTGAACTGCCACAAAGGGCTATTGGAGTCTGTCTTGATGAAATCGCGGCGATCAGCCTTTTGAAAGATAATACGCTGTATTACTGGCGCATTCGGGCTTTTGACCAATCCGAAATTAGTGGAACATCAGCCAGTCGTCCAGTCAGAGTGGCATTTAATTATCAAAATGATCCCCCTCTGCCAGTCATTAAAGGTTTCTATCCTGCTGATGACGTTATAATCAAAACCCTGCGCCCGGAAATCCGCTGGGCAAATAGTAGTGATCCTGATTTTAGTGATTTTCAAGCCAGCCTAACTTACCAGTTAGAAATTAGCAGAGACCCACAATTCCCCGAAAATGCAAGTTTGGTCTATACAACTGAACCGGGACAGACTGTTTTTACTCTTCCTGAAAATTTAATAGAAAACGAACGCTGGTTTTATCGTGTTCGAGCTTGTGATCAACACGGCAGTTACTCGCTCTGGTCGCCTACCAACTCCTTCATTACTAATGCCATAAGTGAGGCGCCCTATCCTGTTACGGATGGTTTTTTGCCGAAGGATTCAGCAGTGGTGGAAACTGCTCAGCCGCTAATTAGCTGGCTGCCGTCCGATGATCCCGACCCGGATCAAGATGAACGCGATTTATATTACCTTGTTCGTTTCTACGAGGCTGATAATCCCAAAAAGGTTAGTCAGGTTGCCAGCAAAACCGGCATAACCAGTCTCCACCTCCCAGAATTAAAAGAGGATAAATATTATTTTTACCAAATCTCAGCGGTTGATCCAGATGGCAATCGCAGTGAATGGAGTCAGCTGGTATGTTTTGGAGTAAATGCTGTTGATCTACCACCTGGCCCATTTGCCTTACTCGCACCATTTAACGGGCAGGATTCGGTTACGCTGGATGCCGGATTCGTCTGGCATATCGCCCACGACAAAGATCCAGGCTCGCAGATCAATTATACATTATACTACGGAACCGATAGCCTTTTTTTGACGAACTTCCGTGAAATTATGTTTGAGCAACCGGAAGAAGATACAATTATGGTTTATAATCCACCCGAACGTCTTAGCTATGCCACTCGCTATTTCTGGAAAGTTGTGGCTACAGACAATCGCGGCAATCAATGCTGGGCTTCTCAGACTGACCAACGTCCGTTCGTTTTCACGACCGTTGGTGTCCAACGCTCGATCGCCGGTATATTTAAGAATTTCCGCTTACATCAGAATTATCCCAATCCTTTTAACATAGAGACTTTGATTAGATATGATGTTCCTTTTTATGGACCTGTTGATGTATCAATTTACGATTTAATCGGGATGAAGGTCACTACGCTAGCTACCGGTAATCATGCGGCTGGCAGTTACAGTGTTTATTGGAATGGTACCGACCAGAACGGTACGCTGGTCGCTAACGGTGTTTATATCTGCCGCTTGACGGCGCCCGGCTATATGTCCCATATCAAAGTCGTACTTATGCGCTAATCTCCAGAAATTATCTAATCTCTTTGCTACCATATTACATCCTGGTTTTAGTCATAATCTTGGCTTGTTTTAGGTTAAGTTTGCAATATAGCCGTTTTGACTAATGATCAATGACCAGCCCCCCCACTCTAACGCAGATAATCTGATGCAACTTGTTAAGGGTGGCGTGCTTTTCAGTTCCAACCTTAGCCACGTTTAATCTGGGTCTATTTTACTAAAATATCTGTGTGCCTTAGAGCCTTTGTATTTAAATGAGCCCTTTTGCACTCAAACCTTAGAAGGCATTAAATGCTATTTTTTATCAGTCAATCGGGATTTCATTTCATCAACTAATTCTTGCACTTCCGCCACACGATTGCGGATTTTTTGAATAAGTTCGGCTTCTCGTTCTTTGGGATTGCCATTTTCAGATTCGGTCGTCACTATATTGATTCTCCAAAATATTTAACCGCAAATAATTACCACTCTGTAATTATATAAGGAATTTTAACTATTTGCCAATTCACGAGTAATAATTTAAAAATCCACAACTAAAATGCCGCCATTTTTTTGTAGCTAAAAGAAGTAATACAAAATTAATCGAATAATTGCCCAATAAAATTAATACCTTCCTTGTCACTCTTCGACAGGCTCAGAGTGACAGTATGGCTCAGAGTGACAGTATGGCTCAGAGTGACACTCCATCTGTCATCCTGAGCTTGTCGAAGGATGAGCTCGTCGCTTCTTGTCATCCTGAGCTTGTCGAAGGATGAGCTCGTCGCTTCTTGTCATCCTGAGCTTGTCGAAGGATGAGCTCGTCGAAGGATGACATTTCCATTCCCCTACTTCAATTTCTCAGCATTAGCCTTTTCATTACTTAATCCCATAAGGGCGAACTATCTGGAGAATCTTTCCAGCATCAGACATTGAACCAGTAAGAAGCCTTAATCATAAAAATGTTATCCGGCTTAATTTCTCCGATGCGATTGACCGAACGGCTTAGGTCAAAATCTGCCTCACTACTATTTTCAAAGCGACCATGCGTCCAGACTAAGTAAATCGCCGAACCGAGCGCAAATTCCCAGCGCAATACCGCACTGGAGCGGAAACTATATACATTAAAGTCAGGATTGTCAAATGCAAAGGAGCCGGCCGGTCCGTTGCCGTCCGGATCAACAGTGTAATTTCCATCGCTATTTCTATTAATTTCAGCACCTTCTTCATAAGTAAAAAACTGATAGGTTTTCGGTCGGGCAAACTCTTTAAAATCGTAATATTCCGCCGCACCATAAAGTGGTTGGGCATATAATTGAAGTGTCAAACGCGGGGTAAAAGTCCAGTCCAAGCGCAGGCTGGCAGATATAGTCTTTTGATCCATCTTAGCAAAGACGTAGCGTTTACCATAAGTTGCGTCCGCATAGGGGTCATCGAAAACATCCACATATTGGGCATAATTATGATTAATAGAAATGCTGGGAGACAACTCAAAGGCTAAATTATCAGAAACTTTCCAATCGAGCGGAATTTGTAAATAATGACTGACCGAGGCAGTGTCATTGCCGCTGGTTTCGTAGTAGAGCCTGCCTACCAACGGTTTGCGTTCATCTGTTGATATTTGAATATATCCCCACCTTCCAGATGGAGATATGGCTATTGGACCGCCGCGGGTAAGTCTGGTATCATAAGTTTCCCAAAAATAGCCGCTTCCATAATCTATCCAGTAATAATTCGAGAATTGAATATAACCCAAATTCATAATACCATTGTTAGTCAAGTTACCTCCGCAGTCCATACTGAGGGTGTGTGCTAGAATCACGTTAAACGTGCGATAGAATCGATTTGGCTCCGTCCACCGATAGCCACTCCCTACGTGATAATTGGCTATATCACCTCTCGACATATATCCCAGATCGCTAATCTCAAATCGCGGGTCAATCAAACCAAAGGCGGCATTAAAGATGACATTGCCGCGCTGTTTATTAAGATTAATTCTGGTAGCAAATCCGGTCAGCGACTTGGCGCTACTATCTACTGCCAAATGATCGGCATCCGGTCGTTGAAAATAATGACGGGCATTAGTCTGAACGCCAGTGATACAATTCTCATTACCCTCGATATTGGACAGCGCGCCCCATCCGGCAATGACCCAGGTTTTATTAGTATCCAGAAAAGTCCAGCCGTCCAGTCCCACTACCGAGGCTTCCGAATTGAGATTATCAGCGAGACTTTCATCCCGGAAAAAGCGCTTGGTGGAAGTGGTAATCATCCCAAGCCCATGGCGACCTTCTTGAAATTCTTTCTGTGTCCGCAGAATCGCATAATTAGTCAGAGGCTCTGCCTCTATTTTCGAGTCAAGACCGTTGGGACTAACGCGGGCGAACTCACGTGCCGTCAGGGCATCCAGCATTCCGATGTTCCAGTTATCTCCAATTTTACCCGTAATTTTTCCGGCGGAAATTATACGCGTTCCGCCCGGCACATCAGTATAATCGTAATCCGACAGGTCGCGCTGGGGGGCGCGTCCGATGCGCCGGCTATAAAATATGCTGGGCGTCGAAAAATTCATATTCCAATAATTATTAGAACCACCATAACCGAAATTAAAAATATCCGATCCTTCGATAAAGAACGGGCGCTTTTCGTTATAATAGGTTTCGACGTCGGATAGATTAATCACTGCCGGATCAACTTCCACTTGACCAAAATCAGGGTTAACGGTACCGTCAACGGTCAGATTATTGCCCACCCCAATCTTGAAATCGGCACCGGCACTGGCAAAATAGCGTGATCCGTCGTTAAATGGATCGGCTGGATCAACTGCCAAGTATTCGCCTTTGCCTCTGATATATGGCAAAACTTCGATTTTGCGTTCCGCATTAATGTTCTCAATACCCACCAGTTCAATGAAGCGCGATACCATACCTGATTCATTGCGGGGTGAGACAAAGCTCATATCCTCCTCATTGTAGCGTTGAATTTTACGATATAACGCCACTCCCCAGACATATTGATCGCTTTTCTGGAAACGCAATTGTGAAAAAGGGATGCGTATTTCGGCAGTCCAGCCCTCTTGATTACGTTGCACGGCGCCTTCCCAAACACCGTCCCAGTTATCATCTTGCCAAGTGTCATTATAAAATCTTCCGTCATAAATTGCACCTGCGGCTGAAATCCCGAAATAATATGCAGTGCGTTTGTCATTAAATGGACTCAAAGCAATTATAAACAGATCAGTATTCCAGTCGGAATCACGTCGGCCAAGCCGCGCCTCAATTGAATCCGGAGCTGAATCATAAAGCCGGGCGCCGACGTAGAGCGCCTCGTCATCATAGACAATCCAGATATCCGATGGCTGGCTGGGTTGGGCACCTTCATTCGGCTCATCCTGAATTAATGGTGGTGCCAGAACGGCTTTTTGCCAGATTTCTTCATTTAAATTACCGTCAATACGAATGGCTTCATCTGTCCGAGTCGCCTTTACCTGAGTATTGCCCATTGTTATTCCGGACATACCTATTGTCAGAAAGCACAGATTAGCGACAACCTTAAACTTTTTCACTATTAAACTCCTGGTTAATCATTAAAAAACACAACAACGCCCTATAGATTGGATTAACCTGGATTTGGTTGTCTCTTAGTTATTTATTTCCAATCAGGAAAAAATTATTTGTGATTAATGTCAAAAAATGGTCGGTAGTTTCTAGCCGACATGCTCCTTCAGAATTCGGCTGAGATCTTCCATGCGATATGGTTTAGCAATTATATCAATAAATCCATATTTTTGAGGAACGGTCATAATCGAATCGTTTATATAGCCACTAGAGACTAAAGCCTTGACATCCGGATCAATTTTCTTTAATTCTACGATAGTCTCTCTGCCACCCATACCTCCGACAATAGTCAAATCCATAAGGACCAGATCAAACGGTTTCCCGGCTTCTCTAGCTTCCTTATAAGCTTGGATAGCCTCTTCACCATTCGGAACGGATTTGACCTCATATCCCATACTGGAAATCATCTCTTCCACCACCTCACAAATCAACTCGTCGTCATCCATTAGCAAAATGCGGCCATGCCCTTTCAAAATTTGGGATTCGGCTTTTTGAGAACCCTTTTGAACAGCGGCGGTTGCCGGCAGATAAACCGTAAAAGTTGTGCCTTGGCCTGCTTCGGAATCCACAAAAATATATGCGTCGTGTTTTTTCAGTATAGAATAAACAACCGACAAACCCAAACCGTTTCCGTGAGGCTTGGTGGTAAAGTAAGGATCAAATACTTTGGATAAAAGGTTTTTTGGAATACCAACCCCAGTATCCTGTATCGCAATTTTCAAGTAATACCCGGATTTAATTGGCACAAGCCCATCTGTTTTTATTTCCTCAGGATTAGCCGAAATTTTCAGATTGCCTCCGGACGGCATAGCCTGAATAGCATTTATAACCAAATTCTGAATTACCTGGCTCAGCTGACCTCGATCCGCCTCCACATTGGGCAAATCGGGAGCAAATTCAAACTGGCAATTAACCGACGATCCCACCATAGCAAATTCAACCAATTCTCTCAGAAAATTCTCAACTTGGACGGATTCCATAACCGGCGCACCGCCCTTGGCAAAAGTTAACAATTGCTGAGTAAGGGAGCGGGAACGTAAAGCGGCCTTCTCGGACCTTTCGAGGATCCGGATTACATCGCTGTCTTTAACTTTCATCTTTGCCAGTGATATGTTACCCAAAATACCGGAAAGCATGTTATTAAAATCATGGGCAATGCCGCCAGCCAGGATGCTCAGAGATTCCAACTTCTGCACCTTAATTTGCTCGTCTTCGACAATTTTTTGAATAGTTACATTGCGCATTGTACCGATATATCCGGTAAATTTCTTACCGCCATCATAATTGGGTAAACCATTTACTTCAAGTATAATTTCTTGACCAAGATGATTAATTATAGTTAACTCCAGGTTCTTGATCGGTTTACGCTTGGCAAAATGTGATGCAATGATTTTGCCACCTTTTTCTTCAGAACCTTTAGGTAGAATATCAGCAAACTGTTTACCAATAAGTTTATCAGGGGTACGCCCGAGAATATCTTTTATATTCGGGCTGACATATAAAACCCGTCCGGAATCGTCAGCCTGCCAGATAACATCCAGACTGGATTCTACTAAATGACGAAATTTAGCCTCGCTCATCCGAAGCGCCTCTTCGGTGCGTTTAAGCTCACTAATGTCGGACATAGTGGTCTGAATGGAACGAATACGACCCTCATCGTCCCTGATGATATAATCAGAAATAGAGAAAGTCTTTACTTCTCCACTCTTAGTTAAATAATGACGTTCATTCCCGGTAGAACTCGTCTTCTTGCTTAATTTCTTTTCATCAAAGGATTTACGAGCCGATTCTCTTTCACTTTCGATAACGAAATCAAAGATCGGTCGCCCACAAACCTCCTCTTTGGAGTAACCCATAATTTCACACCATTGACGGTTGACGTCAACAATAATACCATCGGGTGTGAGAGTATGATAAGCTATCGGTGCATATTCATATAACCAGCGAAATCGGCGAGCAGATTCAGCTAGCTCGGCTTCGGCATTTTTACGCTTGGTAATATCACGAAAAATGCTCAGTAAATAAATTTGCTCACCAGGAATATCTAAAAATGAATTAGAAATTTCAAACCAGACTTTCCGACCATTCCAGAGAATTGATTCGCATTCTGTTAAGGATTTAATGTGTCGTCGAGAAAAATTTTTTTGGTAATTTGTTTCAATCTCCTGGCGCTCTTCCGGCGGATAAATAATTCCTATACTGGCATTTTCCAGCTCGTTTCGGCGTAATCCCACCTGGCGACAAAAGGCTTCATTAACGGCAATAATTTTGCCATCCTTGTCCGTCAACCGCATGCCATCAAAACTGCCTTCCCAGATCGATTGGAAACGCGTTTCGTAACTTTGCAGGGCAATATTGGCTTTAACTTTTTCACTTATATCCGTTATAAAACCTTCAAGCACTACGAGATTTTCGTCTCCGTTATAGATACCGACACCTTGCTCACAAACCCACTTTTCCTGATTATCGGCTGCCACGATCCGGTATAGCAACTGATAGGGACTCCGCTTTTTCAAAGAAGCACCAATTTCATCAAATACATATTGCCGATCATTCGGGTGAATAATCTGGCTATAGGTTATCTTATGGTCTATTGAAAAATCATCAGGCGAATAACCGGTTAATGAACGGCAACCATCGCTGATGAAAATCATTGTCCTTTCGGCATCATACAAACAACGATAAGCCGCACCTGGTAAATTTCTTACCAAGGAAGCCAATTTATCTTCCGATTCACAGACAAGTTCTCCTGCTATTTCTTCATAAGGACGTTTCTTCGTATCCATTTAAACCCCTCAAATTAATCAGAACAGCAACTATTCGAAAATAACTGGCGTATACAATATTACTACCAAAACTAAGTCAAGTATTTTTTATTGCGTACCGTCTTTCACTGTTTAATACTAAAAAATAATATTTAAAAATGCAAGTCGTTTTTTAGGGCTGATGGTAAGTCTATGGCTAAAAATAAGATAGTAACAGAAAAGCAATTATTTGTAACCGAATATCAATTATGTTTTTTAATTAATTTGAAAATTCAATATGTGACATAAATCACATTTTGTTAGTTAAAATTTCTAAGAAAATTGCCGTGCTATAGTGTTAAAAATAAAAAATAAATTTCTATCAATGGTCAAAATGATAAATTCGAGATACAATTTAATCATGTGCCAATTTAAAGATAATCGGCTATTCTCAGGGATAAAAAACTTTGATAATTTTTTTCTACGTCTATGGGAGTACGCCGACAATCATGTTCTATCCTTCTGAATCGGCTGAACTTCCCGACCGAAAGGTGTTAATGCCAGTGACAGCAATTTGATATGCTGTCTTGCAAAGGGAATACCGATAATCGTGATAGCACTCAATGCGGCGAAAACTAAATGCACTACCGCCAGCTCTAAACCACCGAAAAGTAACCAGATAATATTCATTACGGTAGACAAACAGCCCGGTTCAGATTCCTTATAGACTATCTTTTGTCCAAACGGCATTAGTCCCAACACCGAAAGCTTGATACATTGCATACCGAAAGGAATACCGATGATGGTCAGACATAGCACCACACCGCCTAATAAATAAAAGAAAAAAATCAGGATACCGCCACCTAGAAAAATCCACAGGATATTACCCAATATTGTCATACTAACTCCCATTTATAGATAAATTTTAGTGCAACAAAACAGGCTTTCATAGAGAACGAAGTTAGATGTTCTACTCATTGCGGCTGAATTACCCTAATATATTCCACCATTCCTAAATAAGTATTTTCCCGAATTAGGCTAACTCTCAATCCAACAGCACCTTACCGGTACGATGAAAATCAAACAATACTTCTCTAAAAACGATAAAAGTAACCAACTCATCCATATTAAATACAATATGCAGATGGCGCATATAGTCTGGCACCTCCAGTCCGGCACTCTCACCTCCCGAATAGGTTCCGTCAATATTAAATTGCCGCAGAAATTCTTGGTCGCGTATTACAGCTGTCGGGAAATAATGAACCGCGATTTGCCTTTCCGGATCAATGTATAAAAACGGCACTGGAATAAAGGTCTTCTGCTGGCAATTTTCGCAGACCAACAGGTTTATTTTTCCTTCAAATAACTCCTTTTTCACTTCTTTGTCAAGTGCTACATTAAGCGACTGCCAAATTTTTACACTTTGTTCGCGCTGGCAATGGGGACAAATGACGATTTTGGTTTCATTAATTGACATTGCATATTCCTTTTAGGATTAATTACTCGCGAATTCCAAGTTTATCGAAAATAAAGGCATATTTAAAGGCTACTTCCTTTAAGTAATCATAGCGCCCGGATGCTGAAAAATGGCCTTTGCCCATATCGGTTTTAAGAAGCAAAACGTTATCATCTGTCTTCATCGCCCGCAGTTTGGCAGTCCACTTGGCAGGCTCCCAATAGGCTACGCGTGGATCATTCAATCCGGCCGTGATTAGCATATGCGGATAGGCTTTAGGTCCGACGTTATCGTACGGCGAATAGGATTTCATATAATTGTAGTACTTCTCCAGATGGGGATTGCCCCATTCCTCCCATTCAATTACCGTCAGTGGAATCGAACGATCCAGCATCGTATTGATCAAATCCACAAACGGCACCTCAGCTACTACGACCTCAAATAATTCCGGACGCATATTGACTACCGCACCCATCAACAAGCCACCGGCGCTTCCACCATTAATTACCAACTTTTCGGCTGAGGTATATTTTTCGGCAATCAACATCTCGGCGCAGGCGATGAAATCGGTGAAAGTATTACGCTTTCTTAAAAGTTTACCGTCTTCATACCACTGACGTCCCAGCTCGCCACCGCCGCGGACGTGAGCAATTGCATAAATAAATCCGCGATCCAGCAGACTTAGTCGGATTGAAGAAAAACGCGCTTCGCTGGGAATCCCATAAGCACCATAACCGTAAAACAAAAGTGGATTTGAACCGTCTTTTATCATACCTTTTTTATAAACCAGAGAAATCGGAATTCGAACTCCGTCTTTGGCAAAAGCATAAATTCTTTCCGATTGATACTGCGTCTGATCGTAGCCGCCTAGCACCTCATCTTGCTTTTTCAATTCACGAGTCTGACTTTCCATATCATAATCATAAACAGAATTTGGCGTTAATAATGATGTATAACGAAATCGCAAATTTTTCGTATTGAAATCAGGATTATTATCACTGTCAATGGTATAGACCGGTTCCGGAAAATCTATATAATGGGTGGCACCGGTATTTAAATTTTCGACTCGAATTTGTTCCAGACCGTTTTCCCTTTCATAGACGACTAAATGGTCACAGAAAAGATCAATGCCAGTCAACATAACAGCGGGACGGTGAGAAATTTTCTCCTGCCAATTGTGTTTTTCAGGTCTGGCAATTGGAGTCTCCAGCAAACGAAAATTTATGGCATTTTCATTAGTTAAAATGTAAAACTTGTCGCTATGATGGTCAATAAAATATTCTATCCCGGTCTTACGAGGGCAGAATAATCGAAATCGTCCATCCGGCTGGTCAGCCGATAGGTAATGAACTTCGGTTGTAATCTGACTCCCCAATGTTAGAATGAGATAACCGTGACTGCGCGTCTTAGCTATTCCGAGATAAAACTTCTCATTTGGTTCGTGAAAAACCATAACATCATTTTCCGGCGACTGGCTGAGCTGATGACGCCAGAGCTTGTCCGGCCGCAGAATCGTATCGAGGGTGGTATAAAAAATAGTACGGTTATCGTTTGCCCATTCCAGGCCATAGGAAACATCAAGAATTGTATCCGGCAACATCTGGCCATTGATTAGGTCTTTAAAAACCAACATATGCTTTTCTGAACCATTGAAGTCTACGGCGAATGCCAGTAAACTATGATCGGGACTTACTTTGAACTCTCCGATAGAACAGTATTTCTGCCCGCTGGCTAGCCGGTTCTGATCGAGCAGGATTTCCTCATTCGCATCCAGCGAACCTTTCTTGCGGCAATAAATCGGGTACTGATTGCCCTTTACCGTACGGTTGTAATAGTAAAAGCTATCTATTTTAACCGGTACGGATTCATCCGTTTCCTTAATCCGGGCTAACATTTCCTTGTAAAGCTTTTTCTGGAAGCGTCTGGTCGGTTTCATGATTGCCTCAGTGTAGGCATTCTCGTCTTCGAGATATTGGATGACTTCTGGATTAGATTTTTCCCTTAGCCAGGCATAATTATCAATTAGCGTATCACTATGAATAATCGTCGTTTTCGGTTCGATTTTTGCCGTCGGCGGAGTCGGCGGTCGTGAAGGACAACTGCTTAGCCAGATTGCCAGTGTCAGGCTAATAGCTAATATACTTGTTCTTAATTGTTTCCTAAAATTCATATTTTCTCCTGATTACTTATTGGTTCGCTTTGCCAATTCGGTAGTTTCAAATAAAATATAATTCGTCTTGGACATACCCAGTTTGCGATAGGTTTTCTGAGCAATCCGGTTATTGCGCTCGACGTAAAGCCGCAAACCGCAGACATTACCGGCTTTGAGAGCGGCATTTTGAACATAGTCGTACATTTTGCGGTAAATTCCGCGGCGCCGGAATTCCGGAAGCACGTACACACTCTGAATCCACCAGAAAAGCCCATTACGCCAATCGCTCCACTCGTAGGTAATCATTAGACAGCCAACCATCTGTCCGTCACTCTCCGCCACGATATAAAAACCCCATTCCGTGTGCTGGAATAGATTACGCACTCCTGCAGAGATTACTTCCGCGCTTAAAATACGGTTTTCAGTCTCTTGCGCCATCGCCCGATTAAAAGCAACCAAGTCGTCCGCATCGGATAGACGAGCGGACCGAATCAGAATTTCCGCGTTATTTTGTGCCATCTATTTTTCGCCATTTGACGGAATTAATACTAAACATTATTTGGATGATATGAAATAGTTTTCGTGTTGGCAGAAAATTTTTATCTCAGGACGGATAGAGAATTCGATTCCAAATTTTAAATCATGAGCTAAAAACACAACCTATTGCCAAAATTAACCCGAAAAAGCAATTAGATAAATCCTGCTAATCTTGTCCAAAACTATTCACAACTTTTTATAGAATACTGGTTAATGAAAAAATTAGACTTTTCCGAATCAATCTGATTAACTTTTGATGATTTTTAATGTTTAATATGAATACATCGGCTAAAATAAATCTGAAGGGGCTTAATCTGGAAGAAATCACTTCGCTCCTGGCCGCATTGGGTGAAAAACCATACCGCGGCCGCCAGATTTATCAATGGCTTTATCAAAAAAGAGCCACCGATTGGGGTCAAATGTCCAATATTCCTCTGGCGCTTCGTGCGCAACTGGCTGAGCAATTTGAATTGAACGCCGTTCGTCTACAAAATTCGGTGCAAAGCCGGATTGACGGTTCGGTGAAATTTTTGTTCGAACTAGCTGATGGCAATCTGATTGAGGCGGTCTATATGCCGGAAGAACGCCGCCGCACCGTTTGCCTGTCTTCGCAAGTCGGCTGTCCAATTGGATGTGCTTTCTGCGCAACCGGTGTGATGGGCTTGAAACGTAATCTAACTGCCGGTGAAATCGTTGACCAGTTACTTTTTATCAATGCCAATATACCCGTTCCAGCAACTAATGTGGTTTTTATGGGTATGGGCGAACCTTTTTTGAATTACGAGAATGTCATTCGCGCCGCCCGGATTTTCAATAGTGAGCTTGGGCCGGAACTTTCCGCACGTCATATTACAATCTCGACCTGTGGTATCATTCCGGGCATCGAGCGCTTTACCGCCGAAGACCAGCGCTATAAACTGGCAATTTCCCTCAATGCTACTACCGATGAACAGCGGGATAAAATTATCCCTATCAACCGCAAATATCCCATAAAAGAACTGTTGGGTGTCGCTAAAAATTATACTCGTGTCTCTCGACGCCGGGTGACTTTTGAATATATCCTGGTTGCCGGATTAAACGATACTATAAAAGACGCCCAGCGCTTGGTCAAATTGCTCAGCCCGATCCCCTGCAAGCTCAATCTTATTCCCTATAATGACAATCAGCAATTTCCATACCGCGCCCCAAGCGAGGAACATTTAAACGAATTTATCCAGGAAATTTATCAGGCACCCTTTGCAGTAACCGTTCGACGCAGTAAAGGGCTGGACATCGCCGCGGCTTGTGGACAACTATATATCACTACCCAAAATAAGCGCAACTTAAATTAAGCCGGATTCGTTACTCCTTGTCTCAACCAGAAACCTATAAATCAGGCTTGACGCGGATTTAGCGGTCAAGTGGAACGGTAAAATTCGAGCCTCGGTCAAGCCGCCTATTGCGGCGCAATTCAAATTCTTACTATTGACCCTATTGTCGGAAATGAATTCACACAATTAATCAGACATTCCTACGTAAATGAGTATATTTTTATTATCTATTTAAGGAAGATTTGCCAATTACTCTTTTTTGAAACTTTCCTTGACCTTCTCAATGGCTTCTTCAGTGCTCTTTTGAAGTTTATCGGTAACCTTTTCAGAGTCATTTTCTGTTACGGACTCTATATCTTTTTGAATCCGGTCAATGATTTTTTGCGGCTGAGCGATTTTGTATGTCAAGCCAACTGCTAGCACCAGAATGATAAATGAGATGATTGCCCACTTGATCAGACGCGCTATAACCATTATGATAAATAACACCAAAGCGGCGGCCAGCGCGACTCCGATAATCGGATGAGAAGTTAGGTAGCTAATCCACACATCCATAATAATCCCTCCCATTTTAGGTTAAAAGTAATCCCATTAATTCGCGAATCCACTTGCGCTCTGCCTGCAAAATGACCAGCGGTCGGGTTAATAGGGCGCGCTGAACCTGGTCATTGGTATTTGAGAGAGCGGTCAGTTCATGAACTTTGTTCTGAATCTGCCGACCTAGCTCGGTATCATAGAGCGTTAACGCCTCTCGGAGCGCCTCCTTATTAAGGACACCACTATAAGTTAGACCGGTTTCAAAAAGTGACGGCTGATGTTGTGGTTGGGAAAGGGCTTTGAAGATTTCCTCATTAAAAATCTGACGCCCCTTGGGTGTAATCGAATAAATTCTGCGGCTGGGTAGTCCTTTTTGTGGTTCCAAATTACTCATCAGAAGACCAATTTTCTGCATTTTGTTTAAAACGGCGTAAATCGTCGAGAATCCAACGTTGGTGCGTTCGCGTATCCCGCGTTCGGCGATAATCTTCTCAATATTATAAGCGTGAGTTGCGCCCTCTGAGACAATCCCAAGTATGTTGAGCTCCAGATTAGTCATCATTGTTCTCCTTTAAAAATGAGCGGATACAACCAAGATTAGCATATATAGTTACCGACTTTTACTGCTCCGGATAAAGTACAACCTGTACGTAGTTATCAAGCGGCAGGTAGCGTCGGGCGGCTTTCTGGACCATTTCCTTCGTCAGAGCTTCTACCAATTGAGGATAATGCAGGATCGCCATTGGATTTTCATTGTTGAAATAATAGAAATGAAGGTTATCCAGCCAAAAGCGGTTCTCTTTCAGATTAGTCTCGTAGGAGCGTAAATCAATTTGCCTAATTTTGGCCAGATCTTCATCGCCAAGTGGTTCGCTCTTTAGGTTTTCAATTTCTTGGAAGATGACGGAGGTTAATTCTGTCACTCGCTCCGGGTCGCAACCAAATTGAATAGTCAGGCGAAATTCAGGATATGGGTATTGCTTGGAAGAGGAACCAACATAAACACCGTATGTGCCGCCCTTTTCTTCTCTGATTTGTTCTCGCAATTTGATTCGCAGAACATCGGTTACCGTTGCTAATTCAAAACGATTCTGACGACTCCAATCAAAATTACCGCTGAAGGTAATCTGGACGTAGGATTGCTTCTCGAGCCCTTTATAAACCGCCTTCTGCACCACGCCGTTCGGTGGACGGATACCTACGTCGCGCCAATTCTCCTCACGATTATTTGTAGGTAAATTAGCTAGATAGCGCATAGCCATCTGTTTCGCCGAATCTAATTTCACATTGCCAATTAGGAAAAAAGTAAAATCCCCAGCTTCTCCAAAACGATCTCGGAAAATGTTGTATGATTTATTCAAATCTATCTCATCCAGCATGGCAATCGTCCATGGGCGCGCCCGGAAATGATACTGAGATAGCGTCACCCTGATTGTATCGCTGAAAGCCGCAAACGGATCGGCGGCGCGATTGACAATCGAGTTTTTCAATTTTTCGAGATAAGACAGGTAGGCAGTGCTGTCTTTGCGTGGCGCAGTAAAATAAAGATATATAAGTTGGAACATAGTCTCCAGGTCTTCAGGCGAGGCTGAGGCACTGAAATTTTCCGTCAATTCCGCCAGAGACGGTTGCACCGAAACCACTTTACCTGCCAATTTTTTAGATAACATTACGCTATTGAATTCTCCCAAGCCGCTTTCAGTGACGATGGGAACACTGCTAATTGCGGCAACATAATTTGAATCGGGAACCAGTGAGGTTCCGCCAGGACTATAAGCCGAAAGCAGAATCTCGTCATTTTTAAAATCAGTCGGCTTAATGATAACTTTTACCCCATTACTCAATATTAGTTCAGTAAGATTCAGGGAATCAATGTGAGTCTCTTGCAGGATGCGACCGGGCGGCGGCAATTGCTTGACCAGATCGCTTTCAGCCACCTCATCAATATAGGCTGTTACTTCCTGCCGCTCCACCTTTTCGAAAATTTCACGTAATTCGGTTTCGGTCGGTATTTTCAAATCCGGTTTCTCGGGGGCAGATACTAAAACTACGCGGTTAATATCAGTAACCCATTCTTTAGCTAGAACATTGACCTCGGGCAGTGCTATCTCCGGAACGTATTTTTTGTAAAATTCATATTCGAGTTCAATCCCCGGTACTGGTTCATTATCAAGAAAATTACGTATATATTCACTGGCAAAACTGCGTGAGTAAATCTTATCCCGCTCGCGGTAAATCTGTTCCATATTACGTAAAGCTGTGCTTTTAGCCCGTTTTAGTTCGGTTTCTGTAAATCCAAATTCCCGGACGCGTTTCAATTCCGTAAGAATAGCCGTAAATCCCTCTTCAATGCCATTATCTTTTACAACGGCTCCGACGGAATAACAATCCTTGGAGCGGACTAATCGCCCCTTTTGAGACGCCGCTCCTAGAAAAGGTGGTTCGGCAGTTTTGGTTAATTCCTCCAGACGTTCATTCAGCATACTGTTGTATAAATTTTCAACAATCGATTGGCGATAGTCACGTATATATTTTTGTTCTGTTCGCGGCAATTTAATAAGCAAATCCACTTGATTGCGGGTTAGTTCGGGGTCGGTCTGAATTGAAAACAAAGTTTCGGTATGATCAGGCACGGGCGGAATTGGACGAGGCGGTGCATCAGCTGGTGATTTTAAGCCAATAAAATTCTGCTCGATGAGATTCTTGACTCTATTCTCATCAAAATCACCGACCGCAATGACTGCCATCAAGTCGGGGCGATACCAGTCGCGGTAAAATTTTCGCAATGTATCGTAATGAAACGTATCAATTACGGCTATTTGCCCAATTGGATGGCGTTCGGCATATAACGAGCCCCAAAAAATTACCTGAAATTCTTTCTCCTGGATACGCATTTCGGCTCCGCGCCCAAGCCGCCATTCTTCGCGAATGACACCCCGCTCTTTATCAATTTCTTCATCTTCCAGACTAATCTGAGAAGCCCAATCAGCCAAAATTTGAAAACCCTTTTCCAATAAAGAATCACGGTCAGTGGGCACGGTCAGCATATATACCGTTTCATCGAAACTGGTATAAGCATTTAGATGCGAACCGAATGGCATACCAGCTAATTCCATAAAATTGATAATTTCCTGCTTCTTAAAATGGGCTGTACCGTTAAAAGCCATATGCTCCAGAAAATGAGCTAATCCCCGCTGATCTTCCCCTTCCAGAACTGAACCGGCGTTAACCACTAAGCGCAGTTCTGCGCGCCTTTCCGGCTTTTCATTTTTGCGAATGTAATAAGTCAAGCCGTTATCAAATTTCCCTTTGGTAATTTTCGGATCAAGGGCAATTTCATTATCTAATCCAAGAGATTGGGATGGGCTCGGCGGAGTAGGCGGAATCTTTCTGGTCAACTCGCTTGTGCTACAGGCTATCATCGTAGTAAAAAGAGCCGCCACGACGATTGATTTTGGTATATGAACTTTCACGTTGCCTCCTTTTATAAAAATTCTATTTGCTCAATTATTTAACTCAAATCTCCGATAACGCTAATTATGTAATCCTTCAAGATACTTGGAAGCGGACAGAGCTCCAACAGCGCCGTCGCCAACGGCATTGGCAATTTGACGAAATGGCTTGGAGCGCACGTCGCCAATTGCTATAATTCCCGGAACGTTTGTGTGCATTTCTGCATCGGTTATTATATGTCCGTCATCATCGAGATTCACCAAGCCACGCACGAACTCGGTATTCGGCACCCAGCCGATAAAAATGAATACACCTTCAGCTGGAAGGCTGATTTTTTCACCACTCTTGACATTGCGGATTTCGACGCCTTCGACTTGCTCGGCTCCAAAAATATTGGAAACCACCGAATCCCAGATAAATCTGATCTTTTCATTCTTAAAAGCTCGCTCCTGCAATACCGGTTGCGCCCGCAATTTGTCGCGCCGGTGAATAACCGTCACCCTTCGAGCAAATTTCGTCAAATATAGCGCCTCCTGAATAGCGGCATTTCCACCTCCCACTACAATTAATTCCGCATTGCGATATAATGGCCCGTCACAGGTGGCACAATAGGACACTCCCCGTCCCAAAAACTCTTGCTCAGAGGCAATGCCGAGATTGCGGGGAACCCCTCCAGTAGCAATGATTACCGCTTTAGCAAGAAAACGGCGACCATCTGAAATTATCTCAAAGCATTGCCTTCCTGGTATAATTTTGCTCACGTCTTCAAACTCGCTGATATTGGTTCCAAAACGATCCGCCTGAGCCCGTATATTTTGCATTAATTCCATACCACTTATTCCATCCGGAAAGCCTGGATAATTTTCAATCCGATCAACTATAGCCGGGATGCCGCCCGTCATAGATTTTTCCAGCAATAACGTGCTGAGCATTTCGCGGGCGGTGTAGATAGCCGCCGTCAGTCCGGCTGGTCCTCCGCCAATGATTACAACATCGTAAACCACATCTTTTGCCACAGATTACTCCTTTCTTTTACCATTCTGAAAATTAGTTAAAATTATCCATGCTGAGTTACAATTTTTAATAGACCGGTTTAAATTTTGATAGCATTTGGTTTAGGCTTAATATATTTATAAATTTTATCAAATGCATAGCGAACATGAAATAATTTTGATTGGCGATCGAGTTTTAATCGATCCTGATGAAGATCAGAACAAGACGCCAAGCGGTTTATTCTTACCTCCCGGAGTGAAAGAAAAAGAGAAGGTGCAGGGCGGCTTCATCGTTAAAACTGGTCCGGGTTTCCCAATCCCCCATACCGACGATATTGAAGATGAACCCTGGGAAGAAGAGGAAGATGAGCCGCACTATTTGCCTCTCCAGGCTCAAGAAGGTGATTATGCCATTTTCTTGCGTAAGTCCGCTATCGAAATCGAACTCGAAAACAAAAGATATTTGATAGTTTCCCACTCTAATATCCTCCTATTGATCCGCGAAAACTACCTCGAATAATACTTCTTCTAAATTTAATGTTTTAACAACTTTAGAATGGTAGCACTAAAATAAAAATGCGGTCGGTATGACCGCATTTTGATCTATATGCAACGAACGGAGAGCTTTAATCTAACCAGTTGATGTCAACACTTCCAAGTCCAACCTCAATTTCCAGATAGATTCGTTTGTTGGCGGTTTCCCAGTTACCACTGCGGTATAGGTTTTCGCTGATGCGATCAAAACCATGCAAATTAAGCGAGGACAGGAAGGAACTTTGTGAACGGACTTCAACCGCCACATTATCCGGGACTTCGATAATGACCGAACCGAGTCCGACCTCTATCTTACCCCGAATATCCTGACTCAGGCTACCGTCAAACACCAATTCGGTAGTGCCGAGACCACATTCCACGTTAAAGCGTTCCATATTGGCGTAACTAAGACCCTTAACATTAACGCTACCCAGTCCAGTCTCAATAACCATATTCCGCATATTATCTTGATTCTTATCTCTAAATATGACATTAACGTCACTCAACCCACAATGCAATTTCAAATCCCGCACCCGTAAATCGGTAAAATCCAGCCGACCCTCTCCCAAGCCGAGATCCACTGCAAAGTAAATCGGTATTTTTTGAGAAAATTCTAAATGCCATTTATTTAATTCTTTATTTACTTGGGAAGATTTGCGATTTCTTTTATCATTCTTATTGGATTCGTCGTACTTTTCGGTGGACATTTTTAGGCGACCACGATTGCCCAGTATCTTATAATCCACAATCGGCTTATAAATACGTTGTGAATAAGTCATTATTGAATGCACCAGGTATTTAGGATCATCGTGACTTTTGAGATCAAGAGTCCCCAAACCAAAGCTGACATTAACGTCCAGCTCTTCTTCACCTTTATACGGAATATCATAATGTTCCGTGAAGTAATCTTCCGCTGATAAAACCGCTATCATGAATATCCAGAGGATAATTAATTTTCTTTTCATATTATTTTCATCACCTCGATTCTCGATCGGCCTTTAATATGTTTATGTTGCCGTTAATCGTCCTAAGCCTGACTAGACTGCCACCTTGGTTAATTTTGCCTCTGGCATAGATGTATATACGCGAGCTTTTAATTTCATGACTCTTCTGAACCGGAAAATCGGAGTGGATATTGACATCGGCATAACGACGACTGGTAACGGTAATTTCAGCATCAATATCGGCATTAAGATTAGCCGGTAAGATAACTTCTATCTCGCCGCCGCTGGTTTCCAAATCAATGGCATTATTCTTCACGTCAGAATTAAATAATTTACGAGCTTCTATATCACCTCCGCTGGTACGCGCATAAATATATCCGACCACTCCTTTGGCAAGGATATCACCACCTGAAGTAATGGCTTCCAGATCATATGCCCGGTCAACCTCGATATTGCCACCAGAAGTACGAGCATAACAATAACCTTTTATGAGTCCAATATCGATGTTGCCGCCGGAGGTAGTAGCCTTCAAATTTTTATTTACCTGACGCACTTCTATATCACCTCCAGAGGTGTGAATTTCTAAATTGCCTTCAATCTGGCCAATGATTATATCACCGCCGGAGGTACGCAGGGTAAGTTCGGCCTCAACTTTATCGGCACCGATATCGCCACCGCTGGTCTTAGCTGAAAAGGTTTTCGCCCGTAGATTGACAATATTTATATCTCCCCCAGAAGTGCTGACCTGGCCATTACCCTGGATTTTATCAAGGTTTATATCGCCACCGGAAGTGTTAGCCCAGAGTTCGCCATCAAATAATTCGATCTCTATATCACCACCAGAAGTGTTGACGGATAAATTACCTGCAACTTGTTGAATTTTAATATCACCACCCGAGGTATGGCTTTTCAATTCACCACTGCATTCGCTAATCTCAATGTCGCCGCCACTGGTATTTAGATTCTGAAGTCCACTAACCTTATTAATATTAATGTCGCCACCCGAAGTCTGAACTGTCGTATTAAAAGTCAATGGCACTTTCACTATAAAATCGCTGGAGTAGCGGCGCGAATGTTCCTTGCCAGTGACTATTACTTTATTGCCTCGTTGTTGATAGCGTGCTTTTTCGTCATTTAAAATTTGGCGCGCATTAACCTCAGAATAGGCGTCTATTTTAAACTTCTCGACGATCATCACGTCCCGGCGAGCCTCACCCTCGATCGTGACATCCCCGCTGACACGCTCCATAACGAGATCGCCCTTAATACCGACTGCAAAAGTTTTAACGATGTTTCCGACATATTGCTTGCCATCAAATTCAAATTTGTCGGGGCTGGCGCCGACTGAGCCTATCATCAATAGAATTAGGAATAATTTTTTCGGTTTCATCGAATACGCTCTCTATCTTTTTTCCCGATCGTTTTTATCATAAAATTTGTCTAAAGCCAAAAGAGCCATCTGTCTTATTTCTTCAGATTCATCACGCGCCGCCACCAAAGCTAATACTGGCACAACCTCCTGCTCTGCCTTATTAACCAAATTTTCCAGCGCTATTTTACGAAGAGATGCGCTTGAATCTCGCAGGGCAACTAATTGGAATGCTTCCTGAATTTGCTTGGTCATCTGCCGTTTCTCCAACAATTGGGCGGCAAATAAGCGTACCGATTCATTATTATCATGGAGCATAGCCGCCACAAAAGTAGCGTCAACGATAGGGTTGGGTTCGATCTGGTTCAATAGGCGCAGTGCCAAAAGGCGTTTCTCGGCATCATGATTATGACGGGCGGCATACATTAACATGTTTTGAATGGTGGGATCGTCTATTCCGCCTTTAATGGCAAAATCTTCCTTTACTCTCACATAAATTTCAACTAATCCATTTTGGTCGGTTTTATAACCACTTTGAAGTAAGTCAGCCGTTTCTATTCCCCCTGATTTTAATAAATAATTAGTAAAGGCTTTTTGAATATTTTCTTTCTCCGGATCGGTGAATTTGTAGTTGTAATTAACAAAGTTGGCAAGTATTTCCGGTTGTTTGGGTAAGTCGGCTCTAAACCCTACTCTTCCAATAAAAATGCCGATTAGCAGAATTAAACTGGCGGCAATTAGTTGATAACGCGGACGGGACAAGCCGATTGTAATCGTCTCAAAAATTCCATCAAAATATTTTTTGACATTTACCAATTTCGGTCGGCGTGAGCCGGATGAAATTTTTGACATTACTTGCTTGTTCAATGCTTCCAATCGTAGGGTGTTGGGCACCGGTTCAGTAGCGTAGTCTATTTTCTTGGCGATAATTTGTAGACGTTCTAATTCGGCCTGGCAGACTTGGCACTCGTCCAGATGATGTTTAAAATCAGTTCGTTCGGATTCCGGTAGTTCATTGTAATAGTATAGGATTAAAAGTTCTTTAAAATGTTTATCGTGCTTCATATCTAAATCCTTTCTTATGATTCAGTTAAAAGCGTTTGTAATTTGTGAGTTGCGCGGAATAAATAGCGCTTGACGGTTCCCTCGGTGCATTCGAGCAAAACCGCGATGTCCTTTATTTTTTTCCCTTCAAAATGCTTAAGGATGAACACTACTCTTTGTTTTGCAGATAGTTGCTGGAGAGCGGCGTCTATTTGATCCTGAATGGAATTACTGAATGTTACCCGATCGGCTTCGTCTTCAACATCAGCCGGAATGGTCTCCCATAGGTAGTCGTCTTCACCGGGATTAGCTAAAGTCATACGTTTGCGTTTATTATATAGATTAAAAGCTTGATTAGCCAGTATGCGATAAATCCAGGTAAAAAATTCACTCTCGAAGCGAAATTTTCCCAGATTCTGATAGACTTTAATAAAGGTCTCCTGATAAAGGTCTTCGGCATCCTGATAGTTGCGAGTAAAGCGAAAGGCTATACTCATCACCCGCTCACCGTATTGTTCCATTAAACGTGCGAATGCCATTTTATCGCCACTTTGAATATTCTGGATTAATTCGACTTCTTCTTTTTCCATACATCTACCCGCTTTAGATTCACGTCGGCGATAAAGGTTGTCAAACTAAGATTAGCGCATGATAATAAATTTGCTTATTTTAAAATACTCCGGATTTTGCAGGCATACAAAATAGATTCCAGAGCTGACACGATTGCCAGATTGATTATGTAAACTCCAATTTATTACTTCTTTTTGGCCACCAAATTTGCTAACCAGCCTTTTTTCGAAAACGATTTGTCCGTTGAGATTTATGACTTGTAGGTAAGCCGGAGCGGTAGCGGGCGTGGCTTTATGCCAGATAAAATAAAAATTTATGTTGCTATTAGCCGGGTTGGGATAAACCCAAATCTCAGCAGAGGATAATTCGGTTTTCGGGAAACTCTTTGGTTGGTAACTGACGATACTTTGATAGACATCTGGAATGCCCCAGCCGTATCTATTATCTGGGTTTTGGGTGCGATCGGCATAACGTTTCAGTTCCGTGATAATTTCTGCGGGGGTCAGCTCTGGCTGACTCTCCAACAATAGCGCTGCCGCCCCCGTAATCAACGGTGTCGCCAAGGAAGTTCCGCTCCCTGTACGATAAGCTCCTTGCGAATTACCGGCGTAATAAGTCGCAACGCCCATAGCACATAAATCCGGTTTGATTCGGCCGTCGTAGGTTGGACCATGGGAACTGAAGGTGGCTATTTCACCCTGCGCATCAACCGCACCGACCGTCAATGCTCCAAAAGCATCGCCGGGTGTGAGCAGTCCGCCATCCTCAAAATTATTAGCGTCGTTACCGGCACAACAGACGCAGAGAATGCCCCGCTCGAACGCCCAGTTAACAGCCTTAGTGGTGACGGCGGTTTGGCCATCAAGGTATTCATAAGGATATTTATAACCATCTGCAAAACCATCACGATACCCGAGAGATACCGATACGATGTCAGCCCCCCAATAATCACACCACTCCACCGCGGCAACGAAATCGTCTTCTTCTCGATGAATTTCAGTATCGAGTCTTTCGGTTTTTGCTAGTAAAAATTCAGAACCATAAGCCGCTCCAAGATAAACAGGCGGATTATAACCGCCGACTAAGCTCCAGACGGCGGTTCCATGTTCACTCTGCAGACCATTTCGGGTGGTATCCGCGGCTTCTTCATCGCTGACGTTGTCATCATCATTGATAAAATCATATTCGGCTATCAAGCGGCCGGACGATAAAATTTCACTAAAAACCTCATGGTCTTTAAAAAATCCGGTATCTATAAAACCGATTCGTACACCTTTTCCAGTGAGCCCCAAAGAATCTTGCGCTTTTAGAATATTAAGCTGTTTGAGTTGATTTTCATACGCGGCGACGCCCGATACCCGGGCTGATTTTGTTATTGTACCTGCGGCTTCTTCGTTTAAATCTGGTGGTTGGGTAATATAACTTTCCACCATCTCGATCTTTGCAACAATTGGTAGAGAGGTGAGAATCTCAAAATTACTTTGGTTTATTTCGGCACTGAACGCCCGTAAAATTCGGGAGTAGTGTCGTAAACAAATGACATTCGAGTCAATAATAGCCCGTAATTCTTCACCGGGAACAAGGTCAGAAGCGGTCTTCTTGGCTAATGTTCCTGTTTTGGCAAGGCGTCGTTGAGTTTTTTCCGGATATTCGAGTTGCGTAAAATATTCATTATAAGCTGGTGCGTTCGATAAATAAATCCAGGCTCGTATAGTCGGTTGATTGGTGAATTTATCTATTGTAACCGGACGTCCAGCCCATACAATGTTAGGAAGGATTAATAGTAGAAACCCAAACACCCGAAAACGAAGAACGTATATGTTCCGGATGCGCTGAATCATTTCAGCAGGCAATCTATTAAAATACGAGAAAATAAAAAATTGTTATTCTTGTGGAAGGCGTTGGAGACGTTAAAATCAGCTACCAATTCAGGTGAGCAAGTAACAAACCCAATTGTTTACCATCAATATCTGAAAATAAAATTAGTCCAGCGCATTGACGTCTAGCATGCCCAACGGTTATCGCTCCGGCGAAAACATCCTGAGAAAGTGCGGCAATTTCGTTTTGCACTATCAATTTTTCTTCCAGAGATGTTGAACTGGTCATTGAAACGGGTACAAGCAGAATACCTTTCTGTAAAACGAGACTGGCTTTCTTGCTGGCAATAAGGACATCTTCGGTTAATTTTGGACTGTACAAGTCGGTCATATCTGGAAAACGCGTCCCGAATTCTTCATCATTAGGACCAACCAAGGGATTCTGCCCGGAAACATTAATCTGATCTACAACCACTATTCCTGAGGACTTTTCAGACCGCCGCGTTGGCACACCTCGTCCAATCAATAAAAAACGTTCAGCGCCATCTTTAATCACCGAGCGAACGGTTTCACGCCAGGTTTTAACATTTGCCCAATTATCGAGAAGAATTATGTTAAAGTTTAATTCACCCTCTGGTATTTGCGGGCATACAGCTTTATTCATTATAAGTGCGTTATGAATTTTTTTTAGAGACATAATTTTTCAGGATGTTTCCTCAGATGACTCATTAATGGTGTTATCTTCTTCCGACCAATCTGGCGCTTCCTCGAGCCAGGTAAGTATTTCCGCCTGATTTTTCAAGACACTTCGTAATCGTTGTATCAATTTATTCTGTTCGAGGTTTAGCTGATCAATTGCCTCCTGTATTTGCCTCTTCTTGGTTTCTGCATTGGCAATTACTTCAGAAGCAATAGACTCGGCATCCAAGATAATACTTGCCGCCCGATCTTGAGCCTCTTGCAAAATTTTATCGCGTCCTTTGCGAGTCTGGTCAAACTCATTTACTATGGCTTCCAATTTCTCTAGCTTTTCTTCCATCTGAGCAAATTCATCCGCCAACATTTCGGTAAAATATTTAACCTCAACCGGATCATAGCCACGGAATACTTTGCGGAATCGGCGGTCGCGGATTTCATCAGTCTTGATCATGATGTTCTGCGCTCCCCAAAAATAGCCCGCCCGAGGCGAATCATATTTGAGCCCTCCTCTATAGCAATTTCATAATCGTCGGTCATTCCCATAGAAATGAGTTTGAATTGACCGGTATTGATCCGACTCTCAGCAATTTTATCAAAAATGCCTTTAAGATTGGCAAATGCTCGCCGAATCCTATCCCGATCGTTCGTCAATGGGCCAACCGTCATTAATCCGCGTAAAATGAGTTCTGGCACCTCCGCCACTTGTTCCACAACGGAAAATACTTTTTCGGGAGGTAAACCTGATTTAGTGGCTTCGCCGGAAACATTTACTTCGAGTAAAATGTCCACTTGCCGTCCCAGTGCACGGCTAATATTGGCAATTTTATTACATAAATCAAGTGAGTCAACCGATTGAATCATAGCAAAATTCTCGATAGCTTTCCGGACTTTATTGCTCTGAAGGTGTCCAATCATATGCCAGCTGATTTCCGGGCAATCTTGCAAGGCTATTATTTTCGGAATGGCTTCTTGAACGCGATTCTCGCCGAAAATCCGTAAACCGGCGGTATAAGCCTGACGAACCAATGTTGCTGGAAATGTTTTGGTTACGGCGACAATCTGGATGTCTTCGGCTCGCCGCCCTGTTTTCTGAGCCGCTTGCGCGATGCGTTCTTTGATTATCAAAAGGTTATTTTGAATGGTCTGCGAGTCCAAGAAGGCTAATCCTTTCAGATTAGATTACTCTGGTTCATCAGTTTCGGCAACCTCGTCAGACGCGTCATTTTCGAGCAAGGTAATTTCGTCGGATTCTTCCAACTCGCCATTGCCGTTGTTTTTATCTTCTGATTCCACCACGCGAGTTACGGCTGAAATGGTGTCACCTTCGTCCAATTTTATTAGCCGAACGCCCTGAGTATTGCGGCTGATGGTTCTGAGAGTAGCAACTGGCAGGCGAATCAATACGCCTTTGGCGGTTATAATCATCAAATCGTCGGTATCAACCACCTCGCGCAAGGCTACCATCCGACCATTGCGAACGGAGGTTTTCAGAGTGATTACCCCCTTGCCGCCTCGTCTGATGACCGGATATTCTTTGATGTCGCTCCGTTTGCCGTAACCGTTTTCAGACACGGCTAAAATTGTGCCGCTTTCATTACGAACAATTACAACGCCCACAACCCGGTCATCTTTACCGCTCAAGCGAACGCCTCGTACACCGGCCGCGGTGCGTCCCATAGGCCTTACGTCGCTTTCATGGAAACGGATTGACTTGCCATAAGCCGTCCCTAAAATAATATCCTGATTGCCATTGGTTATCTGGACATCGAGCAGATCATCGTTATCATTGAGGTTAATGGCTCGAATGCCAGGTTTACGCGGATTGCCAAATTCGGACAAGACCGTTTTTTTAACTATACCGTTGCGGGTTACCATTAGGACAAAATGTTGATCGTCGAATTCTTTCACTCCCAGCACCGCCCGAACTTCTTCGCCGGGCTGAGTATTGATCAAATTGACAATGGCGCGGCCGCGGCTACCTTTTCCGGCTCGCGGGATTTCATGAACTTTCAGCCAATAACAGCGTCCCTTATTGGTAAAAACTAAAAGATAATCATGGGTATTAGCAATGAATAGGTTGCGCACGAAATCATCGTCCTTAGCCTGCGCCCCCAGACTGCCGCGTCCGCCGCGATTCTGGCGCCGCGAGGCATCAACCGGGAAGCGCTTAATAAAACCATTATGAGTAATAGTAATCACCATATCTTCTTCGGCAATCATATCCTCGACCGAAAATTCGCCTTCGTCCGCAATGATCTGAGTGCGACGCGCATCCCCATATTTTTCTTTGACTTCTGCCAGTTCATTCTTAATAATCAACATCTGTTCACTGACATTGCTAAGAATGAACTTTAGTCTTTCGATAAGTTTGAGAGTCTCCTTGTATTCCTCAATGACTTTATTGACTTCCAAGCCGGTGAGCCTTTGTAAACGCATATCCAGAATAGCCTGAGCCTGTCGTTCCGAGAATCGAAAGCGGATCATAAGATTTTGCTTGGCATCTTCGGGAGACTTTGATGCTTTAATAATAGCTATTACTTCATCGATATTATCGAGAGCAATTTTCAAACCCTCGAGGATATGTGCCTTGTCCTCGGCTTGCCTAAGGTCGAATTGTGTCCGCTTTATGATAATTTCATGTCGGAAATCGATAAAGTGTTGTAGAATTTCACGCAGAGACAACTGCCGCGGAATGCCGTTGACCAGCGCCAGCATATTGATCCCGAAGCTCTCTTGCAATTGAGTGTGGTTATAAAGCTGATTAAGGATAACTTCGGCATAAGCATCTCGGCGTAATTCTATGACGATCCGGATGCCTTCCTTATCGGATTCGTCCCGAATATCGGTTATACCATCTATGACCTTTTCTCTGACCAGATTAGCAATCTTTTCTATTAAATTAGACTTATTAACCTGATAAGGAATCTCCGTAATGATGATACTTTCTTTACCGGTCTTGCTATTCTCAACGAAAGCTTGAGCACGCATTTTAATTACGCCTTTGCCGGTTTCGTAAGCACGCTTAATTTCACTTTTACCGAGGATAAAAGCACCAGTTGGGAAATCCGGCCCAGGGATAAATTGCATCAGTTCGTCAACCGTTGCTTCCGGATGATCAATAACATATATAGCGGCGTTGCAGACTTCCGTTAAATTATGCGGCGGTATATTAGTCGCCATACCAACCGCAATACCGCTCGAACCATTGACCAGAATTACTGGGACGGCTGTTGGCAGAACGCTTGGTTCTTCAAGAGACTCATCAAAATTGGGTACGAATTTTACTGTTTCTTTATCAATGTCCCGTAATAATTCTGACGCAATGCGACTCATTCGAGCTTCGGTATAACGCATAGCCGCCGCGCTGTCTCCGTCTAACGAGCCAAAGTTCCCTTGGCCATCTACTAGTGGATAACGCATCGAGAAAGGTTGTGCCATCCGGACCAGCGCATCATAAACCGCCATATCGCCGTGCGGGTGATATTTACCGAGCACTTCTCCGACTATACGAGCGCATTTTTTGGTCGGACGGTTATATGTCAGGCCCAACTCCGACATACCATATAAAATTCGGCGGTGTACCGGTTTAAGTCCATCTCGTACGTCCGGCAGTGCGCGTGCCACGATTACCGACATTGAATAATCGAGGTACGATCTGCGCATTTCCTCATCAATATTGACCGGTACGATTTTATCTCTTTGAAATTCGATATTTACTTGTGATGCCATATTTTAAATATCCAGGTTTTTAACATATTTTGCATTCTTTTGGATGAATTGCCGACGTGGTTCGACATCACCGCCCATTAGAATCGAGAAGGTACGATCGGCGGCGGCGGCTTCCTCTATCGTAATCTTTAACAGAGTACGAGTCTCAGGATTCATCGTTGTGTTCCACAACTGCTCTGGATTCATTTCACCAAGTCCCTTATAACGCTGTATATCTATCTTGGCAGTTGAATCTTTCGAAAATCTCTTGGTCAAAACTTCGAGCTCTTCATCATCGTAAGCGTAATATTCTTGCTTTTTACATACAACTTTGTAAAGCGGTGGTTGAGCGATATAGATATGTCCATCCTCTATTAGTTTGGGCAGATAACGGAAGAAAAAGGTCAACAGAAGGGTGCGTATGTGGCTACCATCAACATCGGCATCGGTCATAATGATGACTTTGTTATATCGTAACTTTTGAATATCGAATTCATCTTCGCCAAAACCGGTTCCAAGAGCAGTAATCATGTTGCGGATTTCTTCATTACTCAAAACCCTATCGATACGGGTTTTTTCAACATTGATGATTTTGCCCCGCAATGGCAGAATAGCTTGATAGCGCCGATCGCGCCCCTGTTTGGCACTACCACCCGCGGAATCGCCTTCGACTAGAAATAATTCGCACATTGATGGATCTCTGGTGGAACAATCAGCCAGTTTTCCAGGAAGATTGCCGATATCCAGCGCACTCTTGCGGCGCGTCAATTCGCGGGCTTTACGGGCGGCTTCACGGGAACGAGCCGCATTAAGACTTTTCTCGATAATACGACGCCCCTGAGTGGGATTACGTTCCAGATATTCCGCCAAACTTTCGGAAACGATCGAATCCACAATGCCCTTAACTTCCGAGTTGCCTAGCTTAGTCTTGGTTTGCCCTTCGAATTGTGGTTCAGGTACCTTAACGCTAATCACTGCCGTCAAACCTTCACGTACATCATCGCCAGACAACTGAAATGACTCTTTTTTGAAAAGATTATTTTTCTGGGCATAGTTGTTCAGGGTGCGAGTCAAAGCCGTCTTAAAACCTACTAAATGAGTTCCACCTTCAATTGTGTTGATATTATTTACAAAAGTGAAGATATTCTCATTGTAGGAAGTGTTGTATTGCATTGCAAATTCAACGAAAACGCCGTTCTCTTCTTTTTCCGCAGTTATCGGTTTATCGATAATAGCCGGCCGGGTTTCATCCAAAAAATTTACAAATTCAGCTAGCCCGCCTTTATAATGGAATCTATTCTCGTTTTTATCACGCTCATCAACCAAAACGATTTCTAAATCCCGGTTTAGAAAAGCAAGCTCGCGACAACGATGCTCGAGTACTTCCCATTCATATTCTATTTTCTTGAATACTTCAGCATCAGCTTTAAACCTTACGAGCGTCCCATGTTTATTGGTTTTGCCAACTGGTTCAACTTTACTGGTGGGTACCCCTCGTGAATAACTCTGAGTATAAATCTTGCCGTCGCGATATACTTCAACCCTCATCCATTCTGAAAGCGCGTTGACCACCGAAACGCCGACACCGTGAAGTCCACCGGAAACCTTATAGGAACCTTTATCAAATTTACCTCCGGCATGCAGGATGGTCATCACGACCTCAAGGGCTGATTTCTTTTCTTCTTTATGAATATCAATCGGAATGCCGCGCCCATTGTCCAGTACGCTAACGGAATTATCTTCATGAACAGTTACCACAATCTTATTACAAAAACCGGCTAATGCCTCATCAATCGAGTTATCAATAACCTCAAATACAAGGTGGTGCAAACCGCGCTTACTGGTGTCACCAATGTACATAGCTGGTCGCTTTCGGACTGCATCCAAACCTTTAAGAACTGTAATTTTTTCAGCCCCGTAATCAATTGTGGCGTCGGTAAATTTAATTTCGCTCACCTTAAGATAATCTCCTTAATCTGTGCATTTTTTATTTGACTGTTTATCCGTTTTAATATTTCTTCCTTACGAAAGTTCAATTCATTGCGCCAAACCGGTGAATCAACTTTGACAAATAATTTATTATAGGCAACTTTTTCTGGTATGGCATGCTTGGCAATGACTTCACCCACAATGTCTTGCCAGATAAAAAAAACTTCATTCTGACGAACCGGCTTTTCTATGCCATAAATTTTTAGCATTCTGGCAATAGCCGTACCGAGAGACTCCATCTTTATGCTTCCCCAGTAGTCAGATTAAAAATTTTATACTTGTCAGGATTGTTAAGAAAACCATACTTTCGCAACATTTTGACATCGGTTGAAGTAATCAGCGCCTGATTTTTATCACCGATTTCTTCAACGATTTTACGACAGTGTTTACCATCTAAAAAGGCAAAGAGATCATCCAGTAAAAATATAATTTTTTCGTTTTGGTGGCTCTCAATGTACGCTCCTTCAGCCAATTTTAAGGCTATAAGAATTAACTTATGCTCACCCTGAGAGCCGATCTGGCGAATATCTCTGCCATTGTAATTGATAATAATTTCATCTAAATGAGGTCCGCAGGTTGTTCGCCCGATAAGTAAGTCGCGGCTGAATCTTTCTCTTAAGTTTTTGGTAAACAAAGAAATAAAATTGTCCGGGCCGGCTTTAATATTATATTTCAGATCAATTCCTACCGTTCCGCCAATATGGGTAATTCGCGCAAATATTGTTTTGAAAATCGAGTCCATATCGGCAATAAATGCCTGTCGTCCAATAAACAACTTTTGCCCCAGTCTGGCTATGATTTCGTCTTGGGCTTCAAAATAAGCATCATAACAACAGCGTTTTTTCTCTCGATACTGGTTGAGTACGGCATTTCTTTGTGAAATTCTACGGCGATATTCTATCAAAGTTAATAGGTAATCGCGATCGGTTTGCGAAATTATCTGATTAACAAAATTACGACGTTCGGCTGGAACGCCTTCCGTAATTTTCTGTAATCCTGGTGATAATATCACTACTGGTGCACAACCGACGACGTCGGTGTATCTTTTTACCCTGCTTTTATTCAACAAAAAACTGCGGCCTTCAGTTTTAGAATAATTCATATTAGACAAAATTGTCTGATTGTTATCGCTTAAAAACTCACCAAAAATGTTGAAATAATCACTTTGATAATTAACCGCTTCGCTATCATTGTTCGTACGAAAACTTTTGGTTATGGATAAATAATGGATGGCTTCGAGTATAGAAGTTTTTCCACTACCATTATCTCCATTTATAAAATTTGTCTTTTCGTGAAATACAAAAACGGAATCGGTATATTTTCTAAAATTTACAAGTCTCAAATTTTTCAATACCATTAATAATCATCTTTTATAGAAAATAAAGAGAGGCGTTAATCACTTAGCCTGATCGGCATTAAAAGCATTATTAAATCTTCATTTTCTTCCTGATTCTCCGGGATTATCAGGCTGGCGCTGACTGGGGTCTTTAACTTTATTATAACTTTTTGAGTGTCAATATTCCTAACGATTTCTCGCAGATACTCGGCGTTGAATCCAATAGTAAGATCATCGCCACTGTATTCGACATCGAGGATTTCATCTGCCGACGACATTGTTTCTAAATCTATCGTACTTATTTTAGATAATTCTCGATTCAAACTAAGCGATATTTGATGGGTTGATTTATTAGAGAATATAGACACTCTTTTCAAAACCGCTGAAAGATAATCTGAATCGGCTTTCAGCTCCTTATCATTATCTTTGGGTATAACACTTTCATAATCCGGAAAACGTTCGTCTATTACCCTGGATATTATCAGGGTTGAATCACTTTCCATCGTTATGTGGTTGTCGCTTATAGTTAAACTAACATTATTATCATCGGTAAGGTAGGTATTAATTAGATTGAGAAATTTAACCGGGACTATGATTTGTCGTTCATAATCCGGCGAACTGAAATCTTTTCTATTAATATATACCAGCCGGTGACCATCTGTCGCTACTGATCTAAGTTCGTTAGCTTTGACTTCAAAAAGTACGCCGGTCAAAGACGGTTTAAGTTCATCTCTACTAACCGCAAACACTGTTTTTTGAATAATTCTCGATAAAATTTTACTGCTCACCATAATACTATTTTGATTAATAATACTTGGCAAAGCTGGAAATTCTTCACCAGGTCTTCCCATAATTTTATATTTACCTTTTCCTGCAGTAATTTTTATCTCGCCTTTATCAGTAGCACTAAAGGTTAGTTCACCTTCTCTAATCTCACCTACTATTTCTTGTACGAGTCGCGATGGAACTGCAACACTTCCGTCTTCTTGCCCATTTACCGGAAAAGTCGTACTTAAGGTAATTTCAATATCGGAAGCTCTTAGAGTTAAACTAGAATCTTTTAAGATAAAAAGAATACTATTCAATATCGGCATAGTTGTTCTGGCGGGTGTTACTTTGGCTACCTTATTTAGATTATTAAGTAGTAAATTTTGGCTAACAGAAAACTGCATATTCTATCTCCTTACTTTTAATATTTTCATAACAAGATTTTATCAAAAAATACTGTTTTTTCCAAGTAATTTAAAACAAATAATCAAAAGTAATTTTTACATATTAAGTAACTTTGAATTATTAAAATATTAGTAGTTAAATAATAGATGTTAATTTGTTAACAACATTTAAAAATACGATGATTGAGAAGATTATTAATTGTAAAATACACTGTTGATAATTTGTTAATATTCACAAACTGGGGTGAAGTATTTGTCGTCGTGATATAAGGGGAGACTAATACACCTTGTTAACAAATAATTAAAATATTGTTAACAAGTTAGAAATTTACCTTAATGTCAATAAAGATGTCTTTTTTTAGATTATTTAGCCACTCTTGATACAGTTGATTCTTTTTAAATTCAAGTGCATATCTTTCTATCATTAGCCAACTATCATCATAAACGTTATTAAGTTTTAAAATATAATATCCGGGTGACGACTCAAAAACCGGACTAATATCTCCAACCTTCATATTACTTAAGACATTAATAAAATCTGTATTTTGAATCTGGTTTAGCGGAATGCGTCTAATGCGCCCTAAAGTGGATTTGGCATTAGGTTCGTCACTATATTTTACTACAGCAGAATCGAATGAAATTTCATTATTTATAATCATAGTGCGAATACTATCAGCAAAGCGATATCGGTCTTCAAAGTTTTTGTCGGAAACCTTGATTTTGATCAAGATGTGACGAACCCTAATGCTTTCACCTTTTCGGTCAACCATTTGGATAATATGATAACCGAAATCGGTTTTAATTACGTCGCTAATCTCACCAGGCGAGAGTGAAAAAGCCACCTCTTCAAAACTCTTAATAAATGCGCCACGCTTAATATACCCCAGGTCTCCTCCATAAGGAGCACTGGCCTCATCCTCAGAATAATTTTTAGCCAGATACTCGAAATCATACCCATTTTTTAGTAAAGTATAGAGCGAATCAATTAATTTTTTAGCGGCCATTTCTTCCTCTGGACCAGGAGTGACTTTAAATAATATTGCACTAAAGTCCAGTGATGGGGGAATAGGGGGAATGCTGTCCTTGTAGGTTTGATAAAAAGCCTCTACTTCAGGACGCGTGACGGTTACTTTACTAAATTTTTCGGAACGCATTTTCTCGACGATCAACTGATTTTTAAAAATCGGACGGTAATCTTTTTTTATTTTACTGATAGGACTGCCCATCAACAATTCGAGATTTTCTACCGAACCAACTTGCTCAATGAGCATATCCAAACGTTGGTTAATCGCATTTTCCACATCGCGCTCTTTAACTTCCACCGTTTCAATTCTGGCTTGTTCCAGAATAACATTCTCATCAATTAAAGAATTTAAAACATGACGTTTGATTTTATTAAAATTTGCAACGTCGCGGTTAGGATCAATATTCATCTGAGAAGCCGTGATTCGCGCCACCTGATCAACCTCACTTATGAGGATAATGTTCTCGCCAACAATTGCGGCTATACCGTCAATGAGCGTTTGAGCGAAAAGAGTGGTCGCAAAAAAGATAATACCAAAAAACAACTTAATTTTCATCGAGAGCCTATAGAGTTTAAAAAATTGGAAATATTTTCATCTTTTATTTCATAATTAGCATTCCGGACAAGACTGTCAACCAGTGCGTTATATTGATCTTGAATTTTTTTCTGAGTCAACATCTGATAGATTTCGTCACGAACCTCGTCGATAGTTCGCGTTGAGCCGATTGGATAGCGGGCTAGAACCTCAACGATATGAAAACCATAATTTGATGCAATGGGACCAATGATCGAACGAGGAGAAGTTTCAAAAATATTACGATCTATTTCTTCCAAAGATTCGCCTCGCTTAACGACAGAGGTCTCAAATTTATACTTACTATAAAACGCATCAAGCGCATTCTTATTGCGACTAGTTATAGCAGATTTTATTGCCAGCGCATCGTTAAAATCCTGCACAAGAACATGAACGATCTTAGCTTCCTCACGATCGCGAATAAAACTTTTTTTATTTTTAAGGTAATAATCACGTATTTCGTCTTCACTAATCGTTACATTAGTTTGTAAGAAAAAACGTACATAGGAATCTATAGTTAAATCACGATAATAATCCGCTACCCGGGCTTGTACGCCCTCTTCGCGGTCAAAATGATACTGGCGAGCTTTTTGATAAAGTATTTCCTTATTTATCCAGGTGGACACAACAGAGTTTAAGTAATTTTTATCAATATTTTTTGACAAGCCACCGTCGGGTAACATTCGGGTTAAGTCTTCATTGGTTAAATAAGTATTTCCGACGCGCGCGATATAATCTTCTTTATGATTGCCACAAGCCGCCCAGAGAAAAATGAATATCATTAATAAAATGTCCTTGCGCAATTTTATACCTCCCAAGCTAAGTTACCTATCATAAACAAACTAAAATCTATGCTTTAACAATCAAACGGAGATTTAGTTCTAGCCCAAAACCTACATTTTTAGAATAAGAATACATTTTCATAACTTTTTACACTCCTAAAACGATACTATAAGTTAAGGGTGTTACGAAGCAGATTCAAGAAGCGAGTAATTTTATCAAAATCAAAATTACTTTTTAAATAAACGGTTAAATATAAGGTATTGTAAGGATTAAACTTATAAGACAAACCCAAATCAGAAGCGGCCTTTTGGATGGTTTGGATGAGATCGGTTTCGGCTGGCGGTATAAAAGATTCGTCCCAGATAAAGCTGGTTGATTTTTCGGCAATATTGACTTTTTTTATTCCAAGTGATGAAGCGAGGAGCCGAATCTTGCTGATATTAAAAAGAGTCGTTGCTTCAGACGGTAACTTTCCATAAATATCTCGGATTTGTCCTGAGATTACATCTACCGAAGACAATTCATCCGCCAGTGTTAGTTGGCGATAATATTCTAAACGTACCGAAGAATCGGAAATATAACTGTCAGGAAAATAGGCTGGAAGTGGGCAAAAAACTTCAGTTTCCAATTTTAATTTTTCTGGGTAAGCGGGCTGGGTTGATTTGTTCTCATCAAGCGCCTCGCGCAAAAATTTCATATAGAGCTCATACCCGATCGCCGCTATATTATTGCCGCTTTGCGAGGTACCCAGAAGGTTTCCCGCACCACGTATTTCGAGATCTTGAAGCGCCACACTATAACCAGAACCGAGTGCAGTATGTTTTTTAATAGTCTGGAGCTTTCTAAGGGCGTCCGGTTTAATGCGAGATGGTTCGGGAACAATCAAGTAGGCATAAGCCCGACGACTACTCCTGCCAACTCGACCGCGTAATTGATATAATTGAGCCAGACCAAAATGATGGGCTTGATTAATAAAAATTGTATTAGCGTTGGGAATGTCAATTCCTGATTCTATAATTGTAGTGGTAACCAGTAAATTGATTTCATTGTTAATGAAAGCCGACATAGTCTTTTCGAGTTCTCTTTCATTCATTTGGCCATGGACATAATCTACGCTGATTTCTGGTAGAGCCAGAGCAAGTTTATGACTGAGAGCGGCAATAGATTTAATGTCGTTATGCACAAAAAAGACCTGACCACCACGATTAATCTCCCGCAAGATAGCCTTTTTAATAATATTCATATCGAAAGTGATGACTTCGGTTATTACTGGCAAGCGAGAGATTGGAGGGGTGTTGATAACAGAAAAGTCGCGTACTCCAATCAAAGAAAAATTTAAAGAACGCGGGATCGGGGTAGCCGATAAAGCCAGAATATCTACCGATTCGCGTAAAAATTTAATTCGTTCTTTGTCTTTGACGCCAAAGCGATGTTCTTCATCTATAACTAATAAACCAAGATCTTTAAAACTAACATCTTTTGACAGTAGTCGGTGAGTACCAATGACAATATCAATCTTTCCCGCGGCAAGATCACGAATAATCTGTGACTGCATTTTGCGGGATACGAATCGCGATAAAAGTGCAATTCTTATCGGATATTTTTGAAGCCGCTGGCTGAAAACAGCAAAGTGTTGATCAGCTAGAATAGTGGTTGGTACCAATACCGCTACCTGCTTGGACGCGGATACCGCCTTGAAAGAAGCCCGGATGGCTACTTCGGTTTTTCCAAAACCCACGTCGCCACACAAAAGCCGATCCATTGGACGAGGTTTTTCCATATCCTCTTTAACGGCTTGAATAGCAGTCAGCTGGTCGGGAGTTTCTTCATATAAAAATTCCGATTCCATTAAGTATTGCAGTTCATTGTCTGGTGGAAAAGCATAACCGGGTGCGCTTATCCTTTTGGCGTAAAGTTCGACTAGATCTTTCGAAATCTCATCAATAGCTCGTTGTGTTTTTAATTTGGTGCGTTCCCATTCCGTCGTACCAAGTTTGTTGAGAGGTGGCGGATTCTGAAGATTTCCGGTATATTTCTGAACATAGTTAAGCTTCTCAAGTGGTACAAATACTTTATCTCCGCCAGAATATTCCAGGCAAAGACATTCACGGATCGAACCAAAAGCCGCGATTTTATCCAATCCAGCAAAGCGGCCAACTCCATAATTACTATGAACCATTAAATCGCCGGGAGATATTTCGTGCGGACCGAATTGTTCAACAGGAAAGTCTGGGGAATACTTTTTGAAAAAATTTATCCGTCGTTCGCGCTTGAAAATTTGGTGATCGGTATAAAAATACAACTTTGCTTCGGGTAGTTCTGCCCCCGCCGAGATAGAAAAATCAAAGTAGTTCAATATTGCCAAACCCAGTAATTCCTTAAGACGTTCCACCTGCATAGAATTAGCACAAAACAACGAGATTCGGGCATCTGGCTGGACAGAGAGCACTGTCAATAAATGTTCTCTAAAAGCTTTAATTGAATTGGTTTGCGGTTGAGAATTCACCCGGAAATCAATATCTGAAGCAAGTAGATCGTAATGATTAATTACCCTATATGATGATAGATAAGTAAATATATCGGTCGTGTTTTTTTCATCTGTATCCATAAGTTTTTCAGCATGAAGGCAAAAAACCACAGTGTCTTTTTTAAGGTAAGAAAAAATATTAGTAGAGTTTTGATTATCTAGCGATGAATGCGCCGGAGCTTGTACTGTGAATGATGATAGATTGCAAATCGAGAGCTGGGTGTCAGGATTAAAAGTGCGAATGGACTCGATCTTGTCTCCGAAAAATTCTATTCGATAGGGATGCAGAGATTCTGGAGGATAAAAATCAATAATTCCACCCTTGATGCAGTATTCAAATGGACTTTCCACTGCTGGCGCTATGGTATAACCGAGATGAACAAGATATTCGATAAAAGCGTCGCGATGAACTATTTCGTTGACGTGATAGGTGCGTTTAAGCTTATTGAAATCATCAGAAAGCGGGAATTTACTTTTAAGCGAAGATAAAGTAGCTACAATGATCGTATTTTGACCGGTGGATAGTTTTTGAAGGGTATCGTTAGTGAAGTAAGCATTGAGCGATTCCGTATCAGAAAATAGGAAGGAAGAATTCGGTGGCTCCGGCAGATAGCATACCGAGTCGTCGAGATTAAACAGCTCCAAATCATCTCTTATGTATTCCGCTTCGTTGGAATCATTGGTAATTAATAAAATTGGCTGGTCAATTTTTTTATAAAAAGAATAGAGAAAAAGCGCAGTTGCAAAACCGGATAACCCCGCAATGGTAAGCCCAGCATTAGAGCGATAAAAAGCCTTAACGGCATTAAGAAAAGATGGACATTCGGAAAAGGCAGAGACTAAATTTTCTATACGATCGTCTATATGTTTCACGTTAAACCAGAATGCTTATGCAGGAGGAAAAACAGCGCCGCGACGTCTGCTGGAGAGACACCCGGAATTCGAGAAGCCTGTCCAAGTGTTTGCGGGCGGAAGCGAATCAGCTTTTCACGCGCCTCATTAGTTAAAGATCGAACCGCAGAATAATCGAAATCAGGGGGAATCTTAGTGTTTTCATTTTTTGACATTGATTCGATTAAGGCTTGACCATGTTTAATATAACCGGCATATTTGATGTCACACTCAATCTCCTCAATAATCTGGGGAAAGTGAGTTACCTTATTCTTTATATCAGATTGTAAAAAGGGAACGAGCGAAGCGAGCGCAACATCCGGACGGCAAAGCAATTTATATAAAGAGAGATTGCCACCAATGGAACGGGCTTCATTATTGGGTAATATGACTTTAGCCGCTTCGGGAGAAATATTTGTTGAAGATAAAAAGGATATAATCTCCTCAATAACTTCTATCTTATGTTGGGTTGATTCGTAAGTCTCTCGCGGCAATAGACCGAGTTCATATCCTTTTCGGGCAAGTCGGCGATCGGCATTATCAAAACGTAGCATCAAGCGGTGCTCGGCGCTCGAGGTAAACATTCGGTAGGGCTCATTGGGACTTTTGGTAATTAAATCATCAATGAGAACCCCGATATAGGCTTCGTGCCTTTGCAAAACAAATGGTTCGCGACCTTGGATGGAAAGGGCGGCGTTGATACCAGCCATTAATCCTAGAGCGGCCGCTTCTTCGTAGCCGGAAGTGCCATTAATTTGACCCGCTATATAAAGTCCGTTGAGTGACTTGGTTTCGAGAGTATCTTTAATTTGGTAAGAAGGGAAAAAGTCGTACTCAACGGCATAGCCCGGCTTGATAAACTCCGCTTTTTCGAGACCCGGCACTGTTCTTAATGCCTTCATTTGAACGTCAATTGGCAGGCTGGTCGAAAAACCGTTTACGTAATATTCGTTGCTATTTTTCCACTCCGGTTCTAAAAATAATTGGTGAGATGTGCGCTCTTTAAAACGAACACACTTGTCCTCTATGCTGGGACAATAACGCGGACCAATTCCTTTAATTATACCAGAATAAAGCGGTGAACGATCCAGATTGTTCAAAATGAAATTGTGGGTAATGGTGTTTGTGCGGGTTAAAAAACAAGGAATATTGGGTGGCGAGAAATTTTGGGTGCTAAAAGAAAACGGAATCGGATCTTGATCGCCATATTGGGGCATTGTCTTGGAAAAATCTATAGATTCGGCCAAGACTCTGGGTGGCGTGCCGGTCTTCAGACGTCCAGAGTGGATATTATATCTGGCAAGGTCTTCTGTAAGACCGGAGACCGGTTCTTCATCAATTCGCCCGCCATGGAATTGTTGTAGTCCGACGTGGATTAATCCATTGAGGAAAGTGCCGCAAGTTAAAATTACGGCCTGGCAAAATATGTCGCCGTTATGAATTAAATGAATACCTTGAATAGTCTGCTTATTAACTATCAAGCCACTGGCAATATCTTCGAGAATGGTGAGCCGGTCTTGATTTGATAAAGTGTTCCTCGCCAACAACGAGTAGTGAATTTTATCGGCTTGAGCGCGCGGCGACCAAACCGCCCTGCCCTTAGACTTGTTTAGCATTTTGAATTGGATTCCAGTCCGGTCAATCAATTTTGCCATTTCGCCGCCGAGAGCATCAATTTCAGCGACGAGGTGACCTTTTGCTAAACCTCCGATCGATGGATTACACGACATTCTACCAATGGTAGAAATATTTTGGGTAACCAGTAAAGTTGAAAGTCCCAAACGAGCTGCCGCCAATGCCGCTTCTATTCCGGCGTGTCCGCCTCCCACCACCGCGATGTCAAAGTCTAAATGTTTCATGTGAAACTACTATTTGCCAATGCAAAAATGCTGGAAAATATTGTTTAATATTTCATCATTAGAGGTTTTTCCCAGGATTTTGTCATATTCGTTGAGCGCTATCCGTAGATCGGCGATGATCATCTCCGGAGCTAGACTTTGCCTAATGTGTTTCTGGGCAGAAAGTAAATATTTTTTTGCCGTCCTCAGACCGGTAGCATGGCGCTGATTGGTGATGATGAGGCTATCGGCGGTGCCAATTTGTTGCGAGATTGAATCAACGATCATCTCGGTTAGTTTGTGTATTCCCTGGCGTTTCTTTGCCGATACAAATATATGGGGATATTGAGAGAAATGCTTTTCATACTTTGTCAGGCTTTTTTGGGGGGCGATATCAATTTTATTGATCACAACGATAGTATTTTTAGAATTGTAATATTCTAACCATTCTCTTTTAATCGGTTGAGTGGCATCAATAACGAATAAGATAATATCGCCTGTCTTGATATTTTTCTTAGTGCGGTCAATGCCTATTTTTTCTATTGGGTTTTTGGTTTTGCGGATACCGGCCGTGTCAAGTAGTCTAATCATATAGCCGCTGGCTTGGATTGCTTCTTCGAGTGAATCTCTAGTCGTTCCCGGATAGGGTGTGACAATAGCGCGTTCTTCGTTTAAAAAGGCATTTAACAAGCTCGACTTTCCGCTATTAGGCGGCCCAATAATTGGCACCAAGGCGCCTTGCTTTAGTATTTTACCGCAAGAATAGGATTTTAGTAGTTTGCTGTTAATTTTCAATATGTTATCAATTGATTTTGACAATTCTTGCGGTGGAATCGTATCTATTTCATGATCTGAAAAGTCTAATTCTAGTTCAAGAATAGTTATTAGCTCGATGATTTTACTCCGAAGTTCAGCGAATTCCTTTCCGATTGTCCCTTCCAGTGATTTAATTGCGGCTTGGTGAGACGCTTGGGTTTGAGAGAAAACTAAATCGGCTACGGCTTCGGCCTGAGTCAGATCGAACTTACCGTTGAGAAATGCGCGTCGGGTGAATTCTCCGGGTTGAGCCAATCTGGCACCATACCTGAGGCATAATTCAATCAGTTGGTTGACAATGAAAGGGCTTCCATGACAGCTGATTTCGACTAAATCTTCGCCAGTATAGGACGTTGGGGCTTTATAATAAATTATAACTGCGTCATCAAGCAACTCGTTGTTTTTGTATAAATTGAGATGCTGGGCAACTCGAGGTTTAGTTTGGGCAGTGGTTTTGGTTAATTTGTGGACGATATCCAGTGATTTTGGCCCGGAAAGACGCACTACTGCCAGTGCTCCACGCCCGGGGGGAGTTGAAAGGGCAACTATTGTATTTTCGGTTGACATTATTCTCGGTAGAATTCATTCAGCGACGGCGCATCTTTGTTTGGTATTGGCGTAGTCTTTGAGAATTGGTTTTACGGGGTTTCTTGGGCTTTGGTTTGGGTGGAAAATATTTTTGCTGAATAATCGAAAGAATATTATAAAGAGTATAGTACAAATTTAAACCGGACGGAAACTGATTAAATAAAAAGAAAAAGAAGATAGTCATAAAATACATCATTACTTTCTGCTGTTTGCCGCCAGAAGCACCGGATATTTTTTGCTGAACCAGTTGCGAAATTGCCATAATAAAAGGCAAAACATTTACTTGACTACCATAAATAGGAATTGAAAATGGTAAGGTGAAAATTGTGTCCGGTGCGGATAAATCGGTGATCCAAAGAATAAAAGGTGCCTGCCGCAATTCTATCGTGGTGCGAAAAACTATGAAAAGCGCCCATAGAATCGGCATCTGAAGCAGAAGTGGCAAACAGCCTCCTATGGGATTGACACCATGCTCGCGCATCAACTTAAGGCGTTCATTATTAAGGCGTTGAGGGTCGGAAGCGTATTTTTCCTGAAGAGCGTTTAACTGCGGTTGAATATTTTGCATTTCTTTCATTGAGCGAGTGGAGCTGTTTGTTAAAGGGGTGAGGACGATTTTTAACAAAACAGAAAAAATGATTAATACCCAGCCGTAGTTAGGAATAAAATGGTGCATCTTGGTGAACAGCCATAAGATTCCTTTACTGATAGGCCTAATTAAACTAAACCCAAAGTTCATCAAGTGTTCGAAATTAGGAGCCAAGCCTTTAATTATGCTATAGTCAAGTGGTCCCAGATAAATCTTTACCGCATTTTCTGAGGAAGCGCTCAAAGTCAGATACATATTGAATATTTTTTGGAAGTCTTTGCCTTGTAATGGAACCCCTAAGCCAGTTAGGCGATAACCTTCGCCGGGCTGATGAGGTATCAGGGCGGCGACAAAATACTTGGTTTTTATAGCCGTCCAATAGGTTGCACCCACCAAGCTAGCTGATCCCGTTTTACCCGGTTTTACATCGAGATTTTCGGTTTCGCCACCCCCGCAGGCGGAAGCCCGTGAATAGGAGACATCTTCTTTGATCATAGCTTCAGTATAGGCGATTCCGCCTTCCCAGACCAGGTCATATTTATCAGAAGCCATTTCATCGAGGATTCCACCGAGATCATTGTACGAGTTTATAATGTATTTATCACCGTAAAAGACAAAGGTTCTCGAAACGATGATATTATCGCCAGCTGGCAATTGAAACTGAATAATAATACTATCGCCATCGGAAATTTTATAATAGTTTTTACTGGTTTCTTGTTGTTCAGTAAAAATTCTAAAATTTTGATCAATGGTCACCGAATCCCCATTACTTTTTATGTATTTAATAAAAAGCCGCTTTGCCTCAAAAGGCGGAATCATTTCGACCAGACTTGTATCGCGTCCGATGATTTTATTGTAGTTTTTTAAAATGACGCTGGTGATAGTGCCGCCTCCACGCGAGGATATTTTAAGACGATAAAGATCATTTTCGATCGTGAGCGTGTCTGGTTTTTCAGCTCCTAAAGAAGCCGAGCGTTGCACTTCGCTTGAGGGATGGGATTCGGATAATTGCGCTGGAATCGTTTCGGAAATAACGCTTTCTGGTGTTTTTTCTATGACTTTCTCTTGAGTGACCTCGGGTGAATTTTTCGAAATTATTTTAAAATAGTAGGGCATTGTCAAAATTATGACAAATATGAGAACAAAGCCGATTAGTGATTTTCTATCCATTTTTATTCCTTTGGAGTTGGGAGGGGATCATAACCTCCTGTATGATAAGGATGGCATTTAAGTATTCTGGTGAGCGAAAGCCAAGAAGCCTTAAAAAAGTTGAATTTCTCAAAGGCTTCTAAAGCATATTGAGAACAAGTTGGCGTAAAGCGGCAAGTGTTGGGAAAAAGAGGCGAGAGAAGCAAGCGATATGTTTTTATGATTAAAATAATCAATATGTTAAATATTTTCATTCCGTTTATAAATTTAGGTTGTTTATCAGAATTTCTGATAATGTGTTTACCTGCAAATTATCAGGTTTTTTAAAAACAGTAATGGCGATTGCCGCCGGTCGTCTACAATAAGGTTTGCAGAGACGGAAAGCCTCCCTGATTTTACGTTTGTATAAATTCCTTTGAACGGCATTTCCGCATTCTTTTTTTATCACGATTGATAATTTCCAATCATCTTGGGGTAAGATGGAAATGTAAAGGCAATCATATTTTAGCGGTTTTCCATTATGAATGATTTGGGCACGTTGATCCCAGTTGGCGACTCGTTCGCGACGGGGCAAATTAGGCTGATAGGACCTTACGTCCTTTGGCTCGTCTTCTGGCGATGATTTTTCTGCCACTATTGGTGCTCATCCTTTTTCTAAAACCGTGATTGTTTTTTCTTTTACGGTTGCTGGGCTGATAAGTTCTTTTCATATTTCCTCATTGTTAATTAAAAACCCGCCTAATTTAACTTCTTTGACCTTATTATCAATGTTAGAAATAAAATGTGGGGTTTAGCTTTGGAGTAACTATGGAGTGCCCCTTTGGAGTGCACCGACCATGTCGGTGCATGCATCAACACGGTTGATGCACTCCATATCACTCCATAGGGGCTCCATATGTTAAAAATCATCTTTAACCTTAACTTTATCCCACTTATACTTTTTTCGTAACTCTTCCATCTCTTCCTTTTCGACTTTTATCCTTTCGTAATAACTACCAAATCTCCAATCACTGGCGTCCTCAACATATCCGTGTTTCATAGGATTATACCAGATATAATTCAATCTCGCCAAATATGACTTCTCATAAGTAATGCAGGTGTCCCAATAATTATACATGGCGATTTTAGCATTTTTAGATTCAGAAACATTCTTCTTAATCCATAATGCGATGAATCTATGTATATCGTTTATCATTAAAGAAAGCGTTGAAGCATCCTCCGGCGCATTACCCATTAAATGGTAATGATTGTCCAGAATTACCCAGTCCTCAAGTGTCCAATGATAGTGGTCAAATCCTTTTTTTATGGACGTTAGAAGCCGTTCCTTTGCCTCATCTGATGTAAGCCAGGGTTTCTTACCGTAGGTAGCACCAGTTATGATATATTTGGACCCAGGACAAAACAGATGTGGTGGGTTGTGCTCATATATTTTATATTCATTCTCCATTTTTTTACTTTGGAATATAGCTTTGAGTGCAGTGACCGTGTCACTGCATGCACCGACATGGTCGGTGCACTCCATAGTTATTCCATCATTATCAGTTTTTTCTTCAATGTTCTCTTGAAATCTCCCGATTCAAGGGAAAGCTGATAAATGTATATCCCAGAACAAAGATTTTTCGGCTGCCATTTAATCACATATTCATTTGCTCTTTGAAATTCATTGACCAAAACATCAACTTCTTGGCCCAAGAGATTAAAAACCGACAATCTGACTTGACAATCTTGAGGAATTTGATAAGAAATACAAGTCGAAGAATTAAAAGGATTGGGATAATTCTGGAAAAGATTGAAAGTTAGCGGAATTTTTTCATCAATTCCTACCCCTACTGGATTAATAACCACCCTTAGAAGCTTCTGCCAATTGCTTAAAGAATTGTGGATATGAGTTACTTCTTGAAGCGAGGAAGGAAAAGATGGAGGGGTCCACATAGTCCAGATATCTCGAGTTTGAACTTTTATAATGTATTCACCCGGTTCGTCCCAAGTATGACTGGAAACAAACTCACTTCCGTTTGGCTGAAAATTAGACCAATCAGTCGTATCGCCATCTCCCCAACTAACCCGGATTGAAGCTGAGTCAGCTTCAGCGTCGCTAACTTGGATGGAAAAAGTAAGTGTGTCGCCCGCATAGCCAGAGTTTGATCCGCTAACCTGAGCCGTCGGCGCTGAATTCCAGGAATAGAGCTGGCAGGTTTCAAGATAGCAACCACTCCATTTTCCGCCAGTGACCAGTACTCGTCCATCTTGGAGAAGGGTTGCTTGATGATTTATTCTTCCTCCCCGCGGCCCTTCGTATAGCATTGGCGCTTCTTCTTGGAACTTTTTAGTTTTAAGATCATACAATTCAGAGGGAGTGATTTCTATGGCCCTCTCTTTGAATCCGCCGGTGATTAATACCTTATTATTAGGTAGAAGCGTGGCTGTACCTCTTAATCGGCCACCATCTGTTTTAAGAGAGTCAGTTAAACTCCACTGACCAGTTTCTTGGTTATAAAGTTCAGCCGACTTAAGATATTTTCTTCCCTGCAATCCTCCAACCAAAAGAAAACCAGAAGGGATTATTGTTCCAACGGCGTCTCTTCTATCTATAACAGGTTTGCCAGTATAGGCCCATTCTCCTGTTTCTTGGTTATAGAGTTCAGCGGCTGGTTCACCTTGGGATGAGCTGAAATATGTATGGAACGCTAATATTTTCCCATTAGAGAGAAAGCCACCCTGAGGGAACCAGCGAGGTCGATAAGTTGGATTAACCCAAGACCAGATTCCAGTCTCTGGATTATATTGTTCACATGTGGATGTAGGTGTACCATCAACTCCATCAATCACTAAAACATTTCCCTCGGGTAAGAGTATAGAGAGAAAATCTTGTCTTGGTTGGTTAAGAAACCCAGTATAGGTCCACTCTTTTGTTTCTTGGTCATACAGCTCACAACTACCTAACAGTCCGCCTTCAGAAAACATGCCGTCAATAGCCAGTACTTTGTTATTTAAGAGTTTCACTAAACCGAATTCTTTTCGGCCACAACTCATTGGTCCAGTTAAAGACCATTGACCAGTAATCGGATCATAAATTTCAGAGGAAGATAAAAGTCCGGGTGAGCCAAGGCCAGAACCGCCAACAACCAAAACCTTACCATTAGCTAATAAAATAGCCTTATGTTCTGTTCTGGCCTGATTAAGATTCCCAGTCCATTGCCATGTTCCCGCTGAAGTTATAACCGGGAATAGGATAAAGCAAAACAAAACAATCAATACTATCTTTTTCATTTTATACCTCCTTTTTTTTGGAGTGCACCTTTGGAGTGCAATTTTGGAGTGCATCAACCGTGTTGATGCATGCACCGACATGGTCGGTGCACTCCATAGTCACTCCATCATCACCAATTTCTTGTTTAATGTTCTTTTCAATTCAGCTGATTCAATGGTTAGTTGATAAATGTATATCCCAGAACAAAGATTTTTCGGCTGCCATTTAACCACATATTCATTTGCTCTTTGAAATTCATTGACCAAAACATCAACTTCCTGGCCCAAGAGATTAAAAACTGATAATCTAACTTGACAATCTTGAGGAATTTGATAAGAAATACAAGTAGAAGAATTAAATGGATTGGGATAATTCTGGAAAAGATTGAAAGTCAGTGGAACTTGTTCATTCTCATCAATTCCTACTGGATTAATAACCACCCTTAAAAGATTCTGCCAATTACTTAAAGAATTGTGGATTCCTTGTTCACTCCAAATGTCTTTTGTCTGAACCTTGATTCTGTATTCTCCGGCTTCAGCAAACACTTTGGAAAAACAGAATTCAGTTCCAGAAGCATCATATTCCTGCCAATCAGTTGTATCGCCATCAGCCCAATCAATTCTAATACTGACACTATCTTCATTTGGGTCATTCACTTGAACAACAAATTCCAATGTATCACCAGCCAAACCACTATTTGACCCTTGAATCAACCGGATTTTCGGAGAATCATTCCAAGAGTAGAGTTCTACTTTATCCTTACCTTGGCTAAAGCTGCCAATAGCCGCTACTCGACCGTCAGCTAAGGTTACCAGATTGTGATGTGAACGATAGTAATTCATATCCGCTACTCGTTGCCATTGTCCTTGTCTAACATCATATATTTCGGTGATGCGGGAAGTTGTTAACTCGGTATCCGTCCGACAGCCACCAGAAACAATTATATCTCCACTAGGCAGTTTGGCTGAAGGCATTCGCACCCCCCCCCAAGTCAAAGAATCGGTTTCTGTCCAGGTCTCATTAATTGGGTCAAAAATCCAGCATTTTGTTTGATAATTATTCCCAGCTCTTCCGCCGATTATTAGTCCTTTTTCTTGGCCATTCTCAATAATCAATTGAGAGGTGATGTACTCATATTGAGAATAAGGAACAGGAATAGGCGTTGTCAATGTCCAAGTACGAGAAGGGATATCAAATAATTCAGCTGCATTAGAGTTATAATTACCAATCACCAGAATTTTCTGATGAGTTGGAAAATAGACAAGCGTATGTCCCGTTCTTCCTTCATTTAATTCATTAGTTATTTCCCATATTCCAGTTTTTGGGTCATAAATTTCACAGATTTTTCGGTAACCACTGGCGCTGAGTCCGCCGACCACTAAGACTTTAGTTGTACTATCAGTATCTTGAAAAGCAATGGCGGCGTGAGAATAGTGAGGAAAATTGAGTTGGCCTGTTTCTTGCCAAGTGTTTGTTGTTGATGAATAGCGAAAACAACGGCGATTGGGAGGATAAGGACTAGATGTCATTCCACCAATAGTTAAGTATTCTTTATTTCCAGCTAAGTCTAGTTCAATTAAATAGTGCTGGTGTAAAGGTATTGGTAAAGAATCAGTAAAAACAGCTTGGCCTGTTTCAAAGTCAAATATCTCGCAACTACTGGTTGGTTTAGTGCTACCTAAGGGTATGCCGCCAGTTATTAAGACAGATTTTCCATTCGGTAAGAGAGCTGATTGGAATTCACAATCTCTACCAATATTTAATTGACCAGCAATTGTCCAGTTATCAGCCATTAGTAAAGAATCAAACAAGAAAAAACAATAATTACGGATATTTTCAGAGTTTTCATTCTCTTTTCCTTTCCTTCAATGAGCTATTCAAGTTGATGTTACACTATAATTGCCAAAAAATCAATAATGAATTTTTGCTTTCGGTAATTTTAATTATTGTTAGCCGCTAAACTATCGCCTATTTAGTGTGGAGAAAATATTTATTTTTATAATATGCTTTATTACAATGATTTACCGAAGATGGCGCGACAATGTTTTGTTTTATTTCAAACTTTTTCTTGCTAATTAGTCGCAAGCGATTACCTTATTATGTGAGTTGAAATTGCGATGTTGATAACTTGTTAATATTGGGTGGTGCTCTTATTGTTTTTAAATTATCTGTTATTGAAGGTTTAAATTTGAGTGGATCTCTTAATTTTGCGAATCTTAGGGTGATTATTCTCGTGGGCTCGATAGCAGACGCGTCGGAATATCTCTCAATTTAATTTACAATATGAGTCGGGGGTTGGATGCTAAACGGTTTATATAAATGGTGTTTAAATGCCTTGTATTTATGTTGATAACTTCTATTTAGGATTCGTTTTTTATGCCTAATTCATTGATTTGCAGTGATGTTTGGAATAGTTGCTTGGAATATGTGCGTAAAAAGATTCCTCAGCAGACCTTTGAAACTTGGTTTGCTCCGATGAAAGCCATATCGCTTGCCGATGATACTCTAATTTTACAGGTCCCTAATAAATTTTTTTATGAT
>Ga0255342_1000623_pt1 | contig 58617 bp, 35 predicted proteins | sample wastewater_treat_3_FD_192416 | JGI IMG/M metagenome (GOLD analysis project Ga0255342, IMG submission 192416) | Wastewater microbial communities from Lulu Island WWTP, Vancouver, Canada - plant14 | ecosystem: Engineered > WWTP > Wastewater > Unclassified | place: Canada: Vancouver, British...
CCTGACGCAAAACGGTGAGTTTGCCCGCGGTTGGGGCTTGGTGTTTTTTCATGACCTGCCGTGTGGCAGGTTTTCGTCAAGCTTCCAACCATTTTTTTCGCCAATTCCTGTGGGATGGCTGTGATTTGCTATGCGTTTTGGACAAGTGTTTGGATTACGGAAGCACGCTAGTAACTTGGTACACCCAGAATGAGCAGATAACACACCTCTTTAACCGATTCGCTCTTCCAATGACGTGGGACTTTGCTGAAGCGGCTCCATGCGGTGGTGCGTCAGGGAGTATCGAGTCCATGTTGAGATCGGTTTCGAGGTCTGTTGAGGACACCATTGCTGGGTTGAACGACTGCCAGAGGCCGAACGTCCTCCGTTCCACAGCAACGAATCCATCAGAGGTTGAAGCCTACGACGTTATTCTGACCGACCCTCCCTATTACCAGGCAGTGTCCTACTCGGACCTATCTGATTTCTTTTACGTGTGGCTTCGGAGGGCAATAGGCGAGCAGTACCCGGAAATGCGGGAGGCTTTAACTCCAAAGGAGGAGGAGATTGTCCAGCATATCAGGGAGGATAAAAAGCGCGAGGTGGAGAAGCAAAGATATGAGAATGGTATGGCTGGTTCGTTCTCAGCAATCTGCAGGTCTCTTAAATCTAACGGGCGATTGGTTATAGTTTTTGCGCATAAGGAGCCAGATGCTTGGGAGACGCTCGTTTCAGCTATTATTAAGGCCGGATTTACAGTGGATGGTAGCTGGCCGATTGAAACGGAAATGCCGAATCGCAGTCGTGGTTTTAGTTTTTCGGCCCTTTCTTCTTCCGTTTGGCTGGTGTGCAAGAAACGAAGTCCGGTTGCTCGGGCTGGCTGGGACAATACCGTGCTCCAGCAAATGCAGGAGAGGATCGCACTGAAACTGCGGGAGTTCTGGGATGCAGGCATTCGAGGCCCGGACTTTGTGTGGGCCGCGACCGGGCCGGCGCTGGAGGCTTACAGCCAATATCCGGTGGTCAAGAAGGCGAACAAGCCGAACGAACTGATGAGCGTGTCGGAGTTCCTGCGGCACGTGCGGCGCATGGTGCTGGATTTTGTGGTGGGCCGGGTGCTGTCCAAGGCCACCGGCGGTGGCGAGGCGGCGACAGAGGAACTGGACGACGTGACGACCTACTACCTGCTGCACCGGAACGATTTCAAGATGGACGAGGCCCCGGCGGGCGCATGCATCCTTTACTGCGTGTCCTGCAATCTCTCGGACCGGGACCTGGTGGATGCCTTTGACCTGCTGGCGCCGAGCGGCGGAACCAGCAACGGGGACGAGGAGGAGGAAGAAGCGGGAGACGATGATGAAGAGATGGCGGAAGGGTCCAGCAGCACGTTCAAGCTGAAACCGTGGAACAAACGGAAGCGGCCGGGCATGGGCTACGACCCGGTGGTGGACAGTCCGAAGGCGCGGTTGGACGCGGCCCAAGGGAAGCTATTCGAGGAAGGGGCTCCCGCGGAGAAGCCGCGAACGCGCATCATTCCGCTCATAGATCAGATTCACCGGCTGATGCACCTTTGGAAGGCCGGCGACGTGGTGAAGGTGGACGAATACCTGAACAGCAAGTCGCTGCGGACGAACGCGCTGTTTCCGCCGGTGCTGCAGGCGGTGATTGAAATGGCGGACGCGGGGTCGGAAGAGCGGTCCATCCTGGAGAGCCTGAGCAACCATGTGCAAGGGCGAAGCGTGCGGGCGGCGTATCAGCCGGACCTGCCAGGCACCGTCGAGCCGCCTCCAGGACAGGAATCGGCTGGTGGGACGCCCGAGCTCGGCGTATGAAAGGGCCAGATCATGATCACCAGTGTTGACGCTCTGAATTATCGCTGCCTGCGCTACTTGCAGCAGGACTTGGGCAGCTTCCACGTGCTCGTCGGACCGAACGCGAGCGGGAAGACCACGTTCCTCGATGTGGTGGCGTTCTTGGGCCGACTGGTCGCGGACGGGCTGGACGCCGCCGTGAGCGAACGGTCGCAGAACTTCCAAGATTTGGTTTGGAATCGCGAAGGCGGCGTGTTCGAACTGGCGCTCGAAGCACGCATTCCGGAGCCGAAGCAGAAACTGGTGAATCAGGGTGGCAAACACGCCTTCGGGGCGGTCCGTTATGAAGTGCAAGTGGGACTGGATGCCGAGAGCGGCGAGTCGGGCATCTTCAGCGAACGTGTGGTGCTCAAGGCTGCACGCGTCGGCGTCCCGGTAGCCCGCAACGGGGTGTTTCCGTTTGCTCGACTTCCTGCGAAGACCATCCTGACCTCGAAGGTCAAACGCGAAGCACGCACGGTTCTCACCAAGAAGCAGGGCGGCAATGACTACTTCTACTCGGAGGTCACGCCCGAGTCCGGCAAGGGTTGGTTCCCGTCGATCAAGCTAGGGCCGAAGAAATCGGCGTTGGGCAACCTGCCGGAAGACGAAGCCAAGTTTCCGGTGGCGACGTGGCTCAAGAGCTTTCTGAGCGTTGGTGTCCAGCAGTTGATGCTGAACAGCCTTCTGATTCGGAAGGCAAGTCCGCCGGGCCAGAGCCGGACCTTCAAACCCGATGGCTCGAACCTGCCCTGGGTGGTCTCTGACCTGCAAAAGCGGGCGGAAACTCGTGTTCGGGACTGGATCGGCCACGTGCAGACCGCCCTTCCCGACTTGGAAGGCCTGCGCATCGTGGATCGGGAAGACGACAGGCACAAGTATCTGGTGCTCCAGTACAGGGATGGGCTGGAGGTGCCTTCCTGGATGGCGTCCGACGGCACGCTCCGGTTGCTGGCTTTGACGCTGCCGGCGTACCTCCCCGATTTGAGCGGCGTCTTCCTGATCGAGGAACCTGAGAATGGTATTCACCCTCGAGCCGTCGAGACGGTCTTCCAGTCTTTGTCCTCGGTGTACGGAGCACAGATTCTCATGGCCACACATTCCCCGGTGATCTTGAGCATCGTTCAGCCCAGACAGGTCCTCTGCTTCAGCAAGACGGACGACGGAGCGACCGACATTGTCAACGGCAGCGAGCATCCAGCGCTCAAAGACTGGCGGGGGGAAACCAATCTGGGGGTGCTGTTTGCGGGGGGTGTCCTGGGATGAACGCCGCGGCCGCCATGCGGGACTTGATCGCGATTGTGGCCGACAAGGACATGGAGTTCTCCTTGAAGGGTCTGCTGTCGCGGCCCAAGGCGCTGGGAATCCGTTCTGTCACGGCTGACGTCGTTGTCCATATCGAGCGCGACCCGGGCTGCTACCGCCGCGCCCATGACCTGCTGAGAGCTTTCACCGGCCGATACGCCCACGCGGTGGTCTTGTTCGACCGGCAAGGCTGCGGCGTGGAACAGAAGACGGCAGGCGAACTGGAGCACGAGGTCGAGGCCCGGCTCCAACGGTCGGGCTGGAAAAGCCGCGCCGTGGCCGTGGTCCTCGATCCCGAGTTGGAGGTCTGGGTCTGGAGCGATTCTCCCCACGTGGCCGAAGTCCTGGGGTGGTCGGGAGAACGCCCCACGCTCCGCGATTGGCTTTTGGCGAAGGGATTCGCCCAGCAAGGGCGCGCAAAGCCGCGGGATCCGAAAGCGGCGATGGAAGCTGTACTGCGGCGAACCAACTGCCCGCGGTCCGCGGCGCGCTACGAGCAACTGGCCAAGCGCGTGAGCTTCGAGCGGTGCGTCGATCCGGTTTTTACCAAGCTGAAGAAAACGTTGCGTGGGTGGTTCTCGGCATCGCCAGAAGGCCTTGCGTCCGATTCGGGAACAAGCAACGAAACGGAGCTTCCATGATCACGAAACTGAAGCTTACCAACTTCAAAAACTTTAGGGAGGCGGAGATCGCGTTTGGGCCGGTGAGTGTTCTGGTCGGGGCGAATGCGACGGGGAAGAGCAATGTCCGCGACGCTCTGAGATTTCTACACGGCATCGCTCGCGGCTACAACCTGGCCGAGATCATCGGTGAAAAGTACGGAGAAGGCGGACAGCCGCTTTGGGGGGGCATTCGAGGTGGCACACGTGAAGTGTGCCTGTCCGGCGAAGGTGAGTTCACCGTGGCTGCGGAGATCGAGACGAGGAAGGGAACTTCCTCTCATACAAGAAAGTACTCCTACGAAGTGTCCGTCCAGTGCGGAGCAAACGGATCGGCTCCTCGAGTCGCGCGCGAGCGGCTGTACTCGCATGGTTCCATGGTTTTTGATTCCCACCCCACCTACGATGCTCCGCAGCAAGCCGACCCTAATCATCTGGCGGTACGTCTGGAGAGGGGCGGACGTTGGCGGAGCTATGGCCCGATTCTGATTGGCATAGCCAACCAGCCGATCATTACCCAGGCGATCGAGTTGGCCGAGCGGCAGCGGGCCGCTGGGAAGGTCAAGGCGCAGGTTGAGGGAACGCTGGAGGAACTGGAATCCGTTCGGTTCATCGACTTTTCACCTGAGTTGATGCGGAAGCCGTCGATTCCCGGGCAGGTGGTCCTCAGCGACCGCGGTGACAATCTCTCCTCGGTTTTGCAGGCGATTTGTGAAAAGCCTGAACTGAAATCGGCTCTCTCGAACTGGGTTCAAGAGCTGACCCCGATGGATGTGGTGCATTTCGAGTTCGTGCCCGATGCCGCCGGCAAGATTCTGGTGTACCTGGTGGAGAAAGGAGGACGCAAGGTCTCGGCCAACAGCGCGTCAGACGGCACGTTGCGATTCTTGGGGATGCTGGCCGCCCTTTTGGGACCAAAGCCGGCGCGGTTCTACTTTCTGGAGGAGATCGACAACGGGATTCACCCAGCGCGGTTGGCCCTGCTGATGGACCTGCTAGACGGCCAGAGCCGGAGCAAGGGCATCCAGATCGTGGCCTCCACGCACTCGCCCCAGGTCCTGCGCCTGATCAAGCCTGACAACCTAAAGTTCGCCACGCTGGCGTACCGCCTGAAGGGGAGCACCGAGGGACGGCTGAAGCCTTTGCCGGAAATCCCAAACCTGCTGGACATCATCAAGAACAAGGATATTGCGCGGCTGCACGAGAGTTCGTGGATGGAGCACACGATGGAGTTCAGCGAAGGTACGCCGCGGGCCTTCCCCATCGAAGCTGAGGAGGGCGGCCAATGAACGTGCTGGTGATCCCGGAGGACTTTCGGAAAGACCAGTTCATACTCCAGCCGATCATCGAGGCGATGTTCAGTCGGCTTGGGCAGCCGGCCATTGTGGAAGTTCTTAAGGATCCTCTGGTTGGCGGGATCGATCAGGCCACGAACCGCGAAGTGCTGCTGGAAATCTTGCGTGACAACAAGTGGAAGGTGGATTTTTTCCTTCTGTGCGTGGACCGGGGCGGTGAGAGCAGCAGGCGGGTGGCGTTGGACGGCTTGGAAGCGCACCTCAATGCGGCGCTGGGGGCGACCAAGTTCATGGTGGCGGAACATGCCTGGCAAGAGTTGGAGGTCTGGGTGCTCGCCGGGCATGATCTGCCGAAGGAGTGGGTTTGGGCGGACATTCGGCGCGCGCGTGAACCCAAGGAGAGGTACTTCGACAAGTTGGTGGCATCGCGAGGCTTGCAGGACGACGCCGGGGGTGGGCGAAAGACATTGGGGAGCGAGGCCGCCAGGCGATACCGGAGAGTCCATTCCAGGTGCCGGGAAGATATTCAAGTGCTGGAGAAGCGGATCAGCAGGTGGATTCAGGACCGTACGGTTATGACTTGGGAGGAGGCCTTCAAGACCTTATGAGCAACGGAACCATCAAACCCTGGCATGAAGTTGTGAAGCTCCGCGAGGACGTGAAGTCCGGCGAGCTGACCCTGGCGATGTTCGCGGCCGATCTTTACGACGTGAAGATGGGCACGGCAAAGACGGTGTACTGCGACCCGAAAGAGTTTTTCACGCTGACGTTCCCGGCGAGCGGCATCCGGACGCTGGCGCGGGATGTCGCCTACCGGCTGGCCGGGAAGAGCGACAAGGCGGTGCGGCAGTTGTCGCTGACCTACGGCGGCGGCAAGACGCACACGCTGATCGCGGAATACCACCTGCACAACGACCCGGCGAAGCTGCCGGACGTGCCCGCCGTGGCGGAGTTCCGGGCGGAGATGGGCGGGCTGGCGATCCCGAAGGCGCGAATCGTGGTGCTGCCGTTCGACAAGCTGGACGTGGAAAAGGGGATGGAGATGCTGGACCCCGCCGGGAAGAAGCGGTGGCTGAAGCAACCGTGGAGCCTGCTGGCGTGGCAGATTGCCGGCGACGCCGGGCTGAAGCTGCTGCACGCCGACGGGAAGGCGGAAGAGCGGGAGTCCGCGCCGGCAGAAAATCTGATGCGGTCGCTGCTGGAACTGGGGGTGAAAGAAGGCGGGGCGCTGCTGGTGCTGCTGGATGAAGTGCTGATGTATGCGCATGAGAAAGTGCGCAAGTACCCGGGCTGGCTGGAGACGCTAAAGAACTTCTTCCAATACCTGACGCAAGCGGGCACCAAGACGGACAAGTGCTGCGTGGTGGCGTCGCTGCTGGCGTCGGACGTGGAAAAGAGCGACCCGACAGGGCGCAAGATTGAATCGGAGATGTCCCAGATATTCCAGCGCGAGGGCGAGCAGGAAATCCAGCCGGTGACGAAAGAGGAGGCGGCGGAAGTGCTGAAGCGGCGGCTGTTCGATCTGGAGTCCATCAAGGACGCGGAGAAATTCCGGCCCCAGGTCATCACGGCGCTGCAAGGGATCGGGAAACTGGATGAAGCGACCGCCAAGGGCGGGAGCGGCATCGAGCAGAAGTATCTGCTGAGCTTCCCGTTCCACCCGGAACTGACGGAAGTGTTTTACGCGAAGTGGTCGGGGATGCCTGGTTTCCAGCGGACACGCGGCATCCTGCGGACGTTCGCGCTGGCGCTGCGGGACGCGGCGGGGTTGGACCCATCGCCGCTGATCGGGCCGAGCGTGTTCCTGCCCAAGGCGGGGGAAGCGAAGATTCCCGAAGGCTTGAGGGAACTGGCGGAGGTGGCCCGGAAGGAAACCTATGAAGGGGCGCAGAGCAACTGGCCGTTCATCCTGGACACGGAACTGGCGAAGGCCCGGCAGATCGAACAGGATTTCGCCGCGCTGAAGGGGCGAGAAATCCAGCAGGCAGTGATTGCGTCGTTCGTGCATTCACAGCCGATCGGGAAGACGGCGGACCTGAGCGAGTTGTTTGTGCTGGTGGGGGCCACCAACCCGGACCGCATCACGCTGGAAAAGGCGCTGCGGCGGTGGGTGGATGTGTCGTGGTTCCTGGATGAAGCGAATTTCCCGTCGGATGACAAGACGCTGCCCAAGACGTGGCGGCTGGGGTCACGTCCGAACCTGCAACAGATGCACGATGTAGCCTGCACCGACCGGGTGAAAGTGGAGACGGTGGAATCGCTCCTGAGCACGCTGATCGGGAAGGCAAAGGACCTCACGCTTGGGGCGTCGGCGGCGGGCGCCAAGGTCCACAACCTGCCGGTGAAACCGAGCGACATCGAGGATGATGGGGAGTTTCATTTTGCGGTGCTGGGGCCGAAGTGCGCCTCGATGTCGGGGAATCCGAGCGCGGAAGCGAAACGCTACCTGGAAGAGACGACCGGGGCGGACCGGCCACGGGTGAACAAGAACGTGGTGGTGCTGGCGGTGCCGTCGCGGGATGGCTTGGACGCGGCGCGGGCGACGGTGCGGAGCTACCTGGGCTGGGAAGAAGTGCGCGAGATGTTGAAGGGGCATGAATTGGATGAAGTGCGGCGCGTGCGGTTGCAGGGGAACACGGAGAAGTCGCGGGGCGACATCATGGAGGCGATCAAGAACGCCTATTGCATCGTGGTGACGCAAAGCGCGGCGGGGGACATCCAGGCGTTCAAGATTTCGCCCAGTGATGAGCCGTTGTTCGTCACGATCAAGGCTGACTCTCGCTCGCGGATCGAAGATAGCCCTGTTAGCGCAGACGCTCTGCTGCCAGGCGGACCCTACGATCTATGGCGCCCCGGCGAGACGGCACGGCGAATCAAGGACCTGGTGGGCGCGTTTGCACAGGTACCAAAGCTGCCCAAGATGCTGCGGCGCGGGGAGATTTTGGAAACGCTGGTGGACGGGGCGAGGCAGGGGTTCTTTGTCCTGCGGCAGATGAGGCCGGACAAATCGTTCCGGACGATCTGGCGGCAGGACGTGTCGGCAGATGACATCGAGAAGGACCCAAGCTGGGAAGTGGTGCTGCCGGAGTCGGCGCAGCTCGAGGAAATTCCGGCGTCGCTGCTGACGCCAGAGACGCTGCCGGAGCTATGGCCGGAGAGCAAGCAGATTGCGGTGTCAGACGCGGTGAACTACTTCGCTGGGAGCAAGTATGTGACAACCAAGCGAGCGGCCTCGGACGGCACGATGTATGACGAGTCGGTGCCGATCCCTTCGGCCAAGAACGAAGCTGTCCAGGCCGGGGTCAAGGCGGCGGTCGAGGACGGGAAGCTGTGGCTGGTGTCGGGGGTGGCGAGCATCTGCGGCGAGCCAATCCCGACGGGGGTGTTGACCGACGCGGCGCTACTGTATCCGCCCCCTCAACCCATAGACGTGAATCGGCTGACGCCGGAGCAACTGCCGGCGGCGTGGCAAGGGAACCAAACGACGGCCCTGGGGCTGGCGAATCAATTGTCGGTGGCCGCCGGGAAGGCGCTGCCGTGGCCGGTGGTGCGGGATGCGATTGACGGGGGCATCCGGGCGCGGTTGCTGGAGCGCACGGCGGATTCCGGGCCGTGGCCGTGCCCGCTGAGCGGGGCCGGAGCGGTGAAACTGCAGCGACCGCAAAACGTGCCGGTGCCGTCGACACCAACGCCAGTGGTGACCAAGCCGGGGACGTTCACGGCGGAAGGGGAAGTGCAGTCCCAAGAACTGATGGACCTGGCGGACTCGCTGGGCGAGGTGCTTAAGGCAGCGGTGCCGAACACGCTGAAGCTGAACGTGCGCATTGAACTGGGCGGCGAGCCGAAGGCGAGCGAAGCGAAGGTGAAGGCGATCAACGCGATCCTGGCGAAGGTGAAGAAAGGGCTGGAATTGAAATAGGGAGCTGAATGCCGACTCATCGAAATGACATAAAGGGGTCGATTCCCTATATTGCCCGGCGTGCCTCTTTCGGGCACCGGGCGACCCCTGCGAGCAAGAGCGCCGCTCTGGTCCGCTCCGTTGGGACAGAATGAACCCCGCGTGGGGAGTCCGTTGTTGTTCCATCTTCACCGCAAGAATCACGGCGCGATTAACCGGAAAAAGCGGAGCGGGCTGGTGAGCAAATTGGTGTAGGGACTCGTGGCGTTGGGGACGTTAGTGTACGTACCGGGAACTTCCGGAGCCGCTTGTAATTGAAAATCCGCATTGGTCCAGCTCAACACCAGTTGCTGATTCGATACCTGCCACTGCAACGGGACGGGCGCGAGCGATGGCGAGAGCACCGCCTGCGCCCAGTAATACGAAATTTTGTCCCCGGCCGTCGTAAAACTTCCCCCGGCATAGAGCTCCCCATTATCCGCTATCGCCAGCGCAGACACGGAGGCGTTCATCCCCGAACCCAGCGCGTGCCAACTGCTCCCATCCCATTGGGCAATGAACTCGGCAGTTCCGCCGCCCGCCGTCGTGAACCATCCCCCGGCGTAGAGCTCCCCATTCCCCGCCACGGCCAGCGCCCACACGGAGTTGTTCATCCCCGTGCCCAGCGCGTGCCAACCGTTTCCATCCCATCGAGCAATGTTGCTGACCGTTATGCCGCCCGCCGTCGTGAACTGTCCGCCCGCATACAGGTCGCCGTTGCCCGCTACCGCCAGCGCAGACACTGCAGGAGGATTATCTCCTGTCATCCCCGAACCCAGTGCACTCCAGTTGCTTCCATCCCATCGGGCAATGTTGCTGACCGTGATGCCGCCCGCCGTCGTGAACAGGCCTCCCGCATACAAGTTGGTGCCCGCCACCGCCAGCGCAGACACGAAAGAGGAGTCTCCTCCTATCCCCGAGCCCAGCGCGCTCCAACTGCTCCCATTCCATTTGGCAATCCCGTTGGCCGTTACGCCGCCCGCCGTCGTGAACCATCCGCCTGCATACAGGTTGGTGCCCGACATCGCCAGCGCATACACCTCCCTGTTCATCCCCGAGCCCAGCGCGCTCCAACTGCTTCCATTCCATTTGGCTACGTAGTTGGCCGTTACGTCTCCCGCCGTCGTAAACCCGCCCCCCGCATACAAGTCCGAGCCCGACACCGCCAGTGCATTCACTTGACTGTTCATCCCCGAGCTCAGCGCTTGCCAACTGCTCCCATCCCATCGGGCAATCCGATTGGCCGCCACATCTCCCGCCGTCGTAAACCCGCCCCCCGCATACAAGTCCGAGCCCGACACCGCCAGCGCATCTACGACAGTATGGGCGGAGCCGCCTTCCACCCCCGAGCCTAGCGCTTGCCAACTGTTCCCATCCCATCGGGCAATCCGATTGACGGTTACGTCTCCCGCCGTCGTGAAAGCTCCTCCCGCATACAGGTTGGTGCCCGCCACCGCCAGCGCATACACGCCATTGTTCATCCCTGCGCCCAGTGCGCTCCAACTGTTCCCATCCCATCGGGCAATCCGATTGACGGTTACGTCTCCAGCCGTCGTGAACCTACCTCCCGCATACAAGTTCGTGCCCGCCACCGCCAGCGCGTACACGTCGCCGCTTACCCCCGAACCCAGCGCGTGCCAACTACTCCCATCCCATCGGGCAATATACTTGGCCGATACGCCGCCCGCGGTCCTAAAATTTCCTCCCGCATACAAGTCGAAGCCCGACACCGCCAGCGCACCCACGGAGTTTTCCATACCAGCGCCCAGCGCGCTCCACTGGTTACCGTCCCATTTGGCAATATAGTTGGCCACTACGCCACCCGCCGTCGTGAAGAGACCTCCCGCATACAAGTCGCCGTTGCCCGCCACCGCCAGCGCAAACACGTCAGGGAAGAGGCCTCCCATCCCCGAACCCAGCGCGCTCCAACGGCTGCCATCCCATTGGGCAATACAGTTGGCCGCCCCGTCTCCCGCCGTCGTGAAAGCTCCTCCCGCATACAAGTCTGAGCCCGACACCGCCAGCGCATACACGGTGTTATTCATCCCCGCGCCCAGCGCGTGCCAACGACTCCCATCCCATTTGGCAATCCGATTGGCCTGCACGTCGCCCACCAACGTGAAATCACCGCCAATGTAGAGACTGCCCGAACCACCCACCACGGCGGCATAAACGGCGTTGTCCGCTCCAGGAATACTTGGGTTGAGGACGATCCAATTAGCGTCGCTGAAGGTCGGATCTATCCGGATCGGATACGCCGCCGCCGCGTCATCTACCAGAATGGCCAACGCCAGTGCGGAGTCCGGAGTCTCGAGTGCGGAGTTCAGAGTGCGGAATACGGAGTCGGTTGCCGTCCCGGTCACTTCTATGCGGGCGGGCAATTCCTTGCCCGTGGCATCCGTCACCCGCAACCGGCTGTAGGCTATCTTCCGCCCCGATTCCGCCAGCACCAGTTGCGCCCCCGCCGCCGTCCGTTCCACCCGCGCCCCGCTCACCGCCAATTCCAACCGCAGCTCACCAGACCCCTCTCCCCGGCCCTCTCCCCATCCGATGGGGAGAGGGTGACCGTCAGGTCGGGAGAGGGGTTTTTCCAACACCACAAAATCCTGGCGCACACCGTCCATGCTGACGGTGTATTCCTCCACCAAGCCCGGGCGCTCATACCGCACCGCCTGATCCGCCACCGTCACCGTTCCCGTCCGCGCCAATGGCCGGGACACCGCGTCGCAAGACGCAGTGCACCCCTCTCCCCGGCCCTCTCCCCACGCCGTGGGGAGAGGGTGACCGTCAGGTCGGGAGAGGGGTTTTTCCAACACCACAAAGTCCTGGCGTACGCCGTCCATGCTCACCGTGTATTCCTCCACCAAACCCGGCCGCTCATACCGCACCGTCTGATCCGCCACCGTAACCTTTCCCGTCCGCGCCAATGGCCGGGACGCAGCGCAGCAAGACGTAGTGGCCTCCTCACCCCGGCCCTCGCCCCACGCCGTGGGGAGAGGGTGAGCGTCAGGTCGGGAGAGGGGTTTTGATCCCGTCCGGCCCAGCGCCGTGGCCACCACGCGGAAGCGGTCCTGGACTTGATTGGTCACCGTGGAGGTGAGCCACAACCCTTCCGGCGTGGCTTCTCCTTCTAGCCGTTGGAACATGCAGTTCAGTTTGACGCTCTCGCCCTGGGTCGTTACGCGCAGACCGTCGCCGTGGTAATCCGCTCCCGCCTTGGCCCCGATCTGATCCCATGGAATCGGCGCGTGGGTGGGCGCGTTGGCTGCGTCGGTTTTCGCCCGCACCGTGCCGTTCAACAACAATGCCATCCCCGTAAGGATTATCAGTGAAGTCTGGTTTATTTTCATAGTCTGATCTGCGTTCGGTTAGAGTTCGTAAGGAATGGCCATTTTCACCGCAAGAATCACGGCGCGTGGAGGCGAAAGAAGCGCCGGGGACCGGTGAGCGGATTGGTGTAGGGACTCGTGGCGTTCGGGACATTGGTGTAAGTGCCGGTGGCTTCCGGGGCCGCTTGCAATTGAAAGTCGGCATCGGTCCAACTCAGCACCAGTCGCTGGTTTTGCAACTGCCATTGCAACGGGATGGGCGTGGGCGACTCTCCTGAAACTGCCCGGGCCAGGTAAGGCGAAACCTTGCCTCCCGCCGTCTTGAAATCGCCCCCCGCATACAAGTCCGAGCCCGCCACCGCCAGCGCAGACACGAAAGAGGAGTCTCCTCCTATCCCCGAGCCCAGCGCGCTCCAACTGCTCCCATCCCATTTGGCTATCCCGTTGGCCGTAACGCCGCCCGCCGTCGAGAAATTGCCCCCCACATACAAGTCCGAGCCCGACACCGCCAGCGCCACCACTGTGCTATTCACCCCCGAACCCAGCGCGCTCCACTGGTTACCGTCCCATTTGGCAATGTTAGTGGCCGCCACGCCACCCGCCGCCGTGAAAGAGCCCCCCGCATACAAGTCCGAGCCCGACACCACCAGCGCAGACACGGAAGGGAAGTCTCCTCCTATCCCCGAACCCAGCGCGCTCCAACTGCTCCCATTCCATCTGGCTACGTAGTTGGCCGTTACGTCTCCCGCCGCCGTGAAAGAGCCCCCCACATACAAGTCCGAGCCCGACACCGCCAGCGCCACCACTGTGCTATTCACCGCCGAACCCAGCGCGCTCCACTGGTTACCGTCCCATTTGGCAATGTTAGTGGCCGCCACGCCACCCGCCGCCGTGAAAGAGCCCCCCGCATACAAGTCCGAGCCCGACACCACCAGCGCAGACACGGAAGGGAAGTCTCCTCCTATCCCCGAACCCAGCGCGCTCCAACTGCTCCCATTCCATCTGGCTACGTAGTTGGCCGTTACGTCTCCCGCCGCCGTGAAAGAGCCCCCCACATACAAGTCCGAGCCCGACACCGCCAGCGCATACACGTAGCTGTCCATCCCCGCGCCCAGCGTGCTCCAACTGCTCCCATTCCATTTGGCTACGTAGTTGGCCGTTGCGTCTCCAGCCGTCGTGAACCAGCCGCCCGCATACAAGTCCGAGCCCGACACCGCCAGCGCAGACACGTAAGTGTAACTCGCTCCTCCCATCCCCGAGCTCAGCGCGCTCCAACTGCTCCCGTCCCATTTGGCAATCCGATTGGCCGCCACGCCACCCGCCGCCGTAAAATTGCCTCCCGCATACAAGTCCGAGCTCGACACCGCCAACGCATTCACTTGACTGTTCATCCCCGAACCCAGCGCGCTCCAACTGCTCCCATCCCATTTGGCAATGTGATTGGCCGGTACGCCTCCCGCCGCCGTGAACCAGCCTCCCGCATACAAGTCCGAGCCCGACACCGCCAACGCATTCACTTGACTGTTCATCCCCGAACCCAGCGCGCTCCAACTGCTCCCATTCCATTTGGCTACGCAGTTGGCTGTTACGTCTCCAGCCGTCGTGAACCAGCCGCCCGCATACAAGTTCGTGCCCGACACCGCCAGCGCCTCCACTTGACTGTTCATCCCAGAACTCAGCGCGCTCCAACTGCTCCCATTCCATTTGGCTACGTAGTTGGCTGTTACGTCTCCAGCCGTCGTGAACCAGCCTCCCGCATACAAGTTCGTGCCCGACACCGCCAGCGCATACACGTAGCTGTCCATCCCCGCGCCCAGCGTGCTCCAACTGCTCCCATTCCATTTGGCTACGTAGTTGGCCGTTGCGTCTCCAGCCGTCGTGAACCAGCCGCCCGCATACAAGTCCGAGCCCGACACCGCCAGCGCCTCCACGAAGTCGTTCATCCCCGCACCCAGCGCGCTCCAACTGTTCTCATCCCATTTGGCAACCCGGTTGGCCGCCACGCCTCCCGCCGTCGTGAACCAGCCTCCCGCATACAAGTTCGTGCCCGACACCGCCAGTGCCGACACATCGCCGTTCATCCCCGAACCCAGCGCGCTCCAACTGCTCCCGTCCCATTTGGCAATCCGGTTGGCCACCACGCCGCCCGCCACCGTGAAATTACCGCCAATGTAGAGACTGCCCGAACCATCCACCACGGCGGCAAAAACGGCGTTGTCTGCTCCGGGAATGCTTGGGTTGATGACGATCCAATTAGCGTCGCTGAACGTTGGGTCTATCCGGATCGGATACGTCGCCGCCGTGTCATCCACCACAATGGCCAAACTCAGTGCGGAGTTCAGAGTGCGGAATACGGAGTCGGTTGTCGTCCCGGTCACTTCCATGCGGGCGGGCAGTTCCCGACCCGTGGCATCCGTCACCCGCAACCGGCTGTAGGCAATCTTGCGTCCCGATTCCGCCAGCACCAGTTGCGCGCCCGCCGCCGTACGTTCCACCCGCGCCCCGCTCGCCGCCAATTCCAACCGCAGCTCATCGGCCCCCGCACCCCACCCCTCGCCCCACGCCGTGGGGAGAGGGTGACCGTCAGGTCGGGAGAGGGGTTTTTCCAACACCACAAAATCCTGGCGCACACCGTCCATGCTGACGGTGTATTCCTCCACCAAGCCCGGGCGCTCATACCGCACCGCCTGATCCGCCACCGTCACCGTTCCCGTCCGCGCCAATGGCCGGGACACCGCGTCGCAAGACGCAGTGCACCCCTCTCCCCGGCCCTCTCCCCACGCCGTGGGGAGAGGGTGACCGTCAGGTCGGGAGAGGGGTTTTTCCAACACCACAAAGTCCTGGCGTATGCCGTCCATGCTGACGGTGTATTCCTCCACCAAGCCCGGCCGCTCATACCGCACCGTCTGATCCGCCACCGTCACCTTTCCCGTCCGCGCCAATGGCCGGGACGCAGCGCAGCAAGACGTAGTGGCCTCCTCACCCCGGCCCTCGCCCCACGCCGTGGGGAGAGGGTGACCGTCAGGTCGGGAGAGGGGATTTGATCCCGTCCGGCCCAGCGCCGTGGCCACCACGCGGAAGCGGTCCTGGACTTGATTGGTCACCGTGGAGGTGAGCCACAACCCTTCCGGCGTCGCTTCTCCTTCCAACCGCTGAAACACGCAGTTCAGTTTCATGTAGTCGTCCTGCGCCGTTACCCGCAGACCATCGCCGCGGTAATCCGCCCCGGCCTTCGCCCCGATCTGATCCCACGGAATCGGCGCGTGGGTGAGCGCTGGCGCCGCGTCCGGCACCCCCGCCGGGGAACTGTGGATGAATGAAGACATGCCAGCCAAGATGGCGGTCCAGGAGAATGATGAGGTTTTGTTCATGTGGTTTGAATGTAAGGGGTTAAAAACCAGGGTAGAGAGAGAAAACGGGAAGCGACCGGGAAAACCGCCGCCGCACAAACGGCACCGCATGGCCCGGCGGGAACGCCTAGCGCGTTCCGCCGCTGCAAGGGCCGGCAAACCCGCCGGCATCCACCGCAGACGACTTCAAATGGTTATTGGGGTCCATACAGACCGGTCGCTTGTGCGCATTCATCTGAACATCTGATAACGTGAAGTAGAATTACTACACTCCGGATTTTTGTCAACGTACTTTGGGGGGAGGAAAGGCGGGGGGGAATCAGGCCGCCGGCGGTGAAAAGAGGGCTTGAACCTCCGTCGCCAGGAGGGGCGGCGGCGGCTCAAAATACAAACAGAAACAGAAACAGAAACGCCGCGAGCGCCAGCACGGCGACCACCCACCAGAACGTAAAGGGGTCCATAGTTCTCACAAGCGACAATCAAGAGTCCAATCGGTCGCTGGCCGTTGCGGTCGAGCCGCGCCTGGCGACCTTGTTGGCCCGTGGAGTTCTCCCGGCTTGCCTGGCTGCTTCCGGTCGACCAGGATTGCGCGGTGGACTTCGTTCGCTCGATTCTTCTGGTGGCGGCCGGGGTGGCGGTCGTGTCTGCCCACGCCGCCGACGGCTCCAGCCTGGCGGAGCGGCTCGGGCACGGCGCCACGGCCCGTGTGCTGATTGTCAATTGCGACGATGTCGGGATGTGCCATGCGGCAAACCAGGCGGTGCTCGAGGCGATGGAGCGGGGGCTGGTGACTTCCGGGACGATCATGGTGCCGTGCCCCTGGTTCAACGAGATCGCCGACCATGCGCGCGCGCACCCGGACAAGTCTTTTGGCGTCCACCTGTGCCACACGTCCGAGTGGAAGCATTACCGCTGGGGGCCGGTCTGCTCGAAGGATCAGGTGCCGGGTTTGGTGGATGACGAAGGCTGTTTGTGGCGCTCGATCGAGCAGCTCTACGCGCATGCGAGTCCGGACCAGGCATTGATCGAGGGGCGGGCCCAGGTTCGCAAGGCGCTGGCGGCGGGTATCGACGTGACCCATCTGGACTCTCACATGGGCGCGCTCCAGTACGATCCGCGGTACATGGAGTCGTACTTGAAACTGGCGGTCGAGTATGATCTGCCGGTGCGGATGGCCTCCCAGTCGACGCTCGAGAAATTCGGCCAGCCTGGTTTGCGCGCCCGGTTCTCGGAGAAGGGGATTCTGTTCCCCGACTACTTGATTCACGAGGAGTTGAAAGATGAGTCCAAGGATGTGAAAGGGTTCTGGATGCGGGTGTTGGGGGGGCTGCGTCCGGGCGTAACGGAGCTTTACATTCACGCTGCAAGGCCGACTGAGGAACTCCAGGCGATCACTGGGAGCTGGCGCACTCGGGCTCAGGAATTCGAGACGTTTACGAACGATCCGGAGGTACGGCAACTGATCGAGCGGCAGGGCATCGTGCGGATCAGTTACCGTCCGATCCGCGATCTGCAGCGGCGACTGCGCGCGCCAGGGAGGTAGCCGATCCGCGATCTGTGCGGCACGGTCTGCAGGATTCGTGTGTGTTGTTCGCCGGCACATTTCGTCTGCTCCGTCGGTGCGCCGGCAGAAGAGTGTGAAGGGTGGGAGGAGTGTGAAGGAGGCTATCGGCGGACTTCGGCCATTGCGCCCTGGCTGGTGTTGGTGAACGCCCCGCACCCCGTGGTCAGGAGTTGACAGGCACGCACCTGGTAAAGCAGCGGGCCTGAGGGGGCGTTGAGGTCGGCGAATGCGTTGCCCGCTACGGGCGAGGCGCTCACTCGAAGGAACGGCCCGCTCAACCCGTTCCCAGACCTGTACACCAAATACCCTTGAGCGGCGTCGGGTGACGGTGTCCAGGCCAGATTGACGCCATTCCCGGCACGCGATGCGGTCAGACGGCGGGGGGGCGCGGTGACAAAAAGGCGGAGAGTTGGGTCGCCCAACAAGCTGCAGTTGCGGACGGTGATGTCTCCGCGCGCGGTGGCCAGGAGCGTCGGAACGAGCGGATCGCCCAATCCGGTGAGTTCGACTGCCCAGTGCGTAAACCGGGTCCACACGGCGGCTAATCCGGAGTCGGGCAGGGCGAGCACGGCGCGCATGAAGTTGTCCTCGGTGTAGTTCCAATCTCCGAAGTAAGACCCCTTGAGCACGTAGAATCCGGCTTTGGGGGTGGCGCTGGATTGCGCGAGATCGGCGGTGGCCACGCGCTTGACGCCGAGGGCCGGGTTCATGCTGACGCTGTTGTGGATGGCGGTGGGATGGCCATACCCACCTTGAACAGCCCAGACGGCGCTGGCATCCGCGGCCAGCGCGTCCCCGTCGAGCACGGTTTCGAGGACCGGGCGATAGAGGCGATAGGCCAGGAGGTTCCCGATGTCGTAGAGCACCCTGCTTTCGTTGTGGTATGGGTTTCCGAAATAGCCCCCAATCAACGCGCTTTGCCGGAAGGTCAGTTCCTTGTGACGATAGCGGTGGTTTTTCGTCAGGTACTGCCGCAACAAGTTTCTCTCAGACGTTCCCCGAAATGCGGGCAGCCGGGCGAAGTCGATTCGTCCGACCGCCAGGTCGAGGCCGGGGACCGCGCGAGAGGCGTTGGGTCGTTTTGGCTTGGGGAACATGTGTTGATCGAACTTCCCGTCATCCGGAATGTTGCGGAGCAGCGGGTTCTGGACCGAGGGGGCCGTTCGGACGGTCTCGTCCGTCCAATCGCCTTGGATGTCGCCGTAATAGGCATCGGCTGGCCAGGCGCCGTTGTGGTCGATGTGGCCGTCTTCGGCGGCGAGGCCCGAGTAGGGGATGGTGACGTGGCCGATGAGGAGGAGGGCGCACGTTTGGTCCGGAGCGGCTCGATAGTCGGCGGCAACGAGCGACTTGATGCGGGCGACGTCGGCCCGATAGGCGGCATTGACCGGACCCGTCTTCCAGGCGTCATCGTCGTGGCGCGGTACGTCATGGCGTGACACAGTCCAGCCGTCACCTGCCAGGTCGGCCAGGAACTGATCCAGCTCCGACCTCAGACCGGAAGCCAGGGTGCGATCGACCAGGACAATGACGCGTCCGCGCTGATCGGTTGGCGGCTGGTTGAGGCCGACGATGAGTTGCTGGTCGCCCAGGCGATACATGTAGACACCGCCGAGCCTGAGGCCTCGAGTGTCGGTGTATGACATGCCTGTGAGGTTCGTGGCCAGCACCAGCGGGTTGGGATTGCCCGGTTCGATCCGTTCGAGGGATTGGCGGTCGTTGCCCAGAGTGAACCAGGACAATTCGACGCTGGGCGGCGAGGCTGTGACTTTGGCGTGGAGGCCGGTTCGGGCGAGGTAGGCGTAGTTGCGCAACGGTGAGAGCGGGCGGTCGAAGGTCTCGACCTCATCGAACAGTCCCTCGGCTGGAAGCTCGCCGGTCAGTGTGCTTCCGATCGAGAAGACCTGCTCGCTTGCAGAGGAACCGGCCAGCGGGGGCAGGCCCTGACCGGCCAGGCCGCGTGTCAACCAATCCTGCTGGACGACCCCGTTGACGACCAGGGCGCAGGTTTGGGGTCCGTAGTTGAGGATGATCTCGCGCCATTGGACCGGCTCGCTGCGGTTCGTGTCGCGCGGCGCAACCGCTGCGGCCGTCCAGCTTATCGGGACCTGGAGGTTGGTGCGCACCGCCCCGGCGGCGTCCCGGGTGTGAACGATGAGGTTAGTGCCGACCGGATCGATCGACACCATCCACTGAGCGAAGGGACCCTGGGGTCCCTGGACCCCGGCCTCGAACAGGCGAAGCCATCGTCCTGGAGTGCGCGGCCAGGCGCGGGGAAGGCGCGGCACGGTGTCCGGACTCGCCCACAGTGGTTTGTACAGGAAACGAATCGCGCCCTGCGCGGGGGCCAGGATGCGGGCACCCGTCGTGTCGGCGCAGCCGATCAGCAGGCAGGCCGGGCTGTTGGTTGACGATTGACACAGAGCCGCGCCATCGAAGCTGGGGGCTGCAGTCAGGTTTGCGGCAGCAAGGGGGCACCGCCCCTGAACGTCCTCCCATGCGGAACCTTCAAACCGCCAATAGGCCAGTCGGCCCGCGGGGTCGGAATCAGCCGCGCGCGCGCTCGGCCAAATCAGAAACATCACTACAAGGAGCGTCGGGGCCGCACAGCCCGCCCATCGGAGGGATGAAGAGAGCGGACCGGAGCGCCTCGAATGGGCAGGCCGATCAGAGTGTCGCACGGCGCCAGGGCGCGCCGAATCAGTGCGCAGACAGGGTTGGATTGGGCTTCGGCAGTCGATGACGTGCTGCATTGGTGCAGGTTAGAGCAGAACTGGGCCTTTGCCTACCCCGACAATCGCCCGAACGTGCCCCGAAACGCACACCTGAAACGCAACTTCCCGATCCTTCCGGTTATACATACGACGTGAATGAGTCGGAGTACCAGGACCTCTGGGCGACTGTCGTTCAGCGTGAGTTGAACGGATTGGAGAAGGCCCGACTTGAGGCGTGGTTGGCCGCCCACCCGGACGCCCGTGCGGATTGGGTATTGGACGAGCGGTTGTCCCGCTGTTTGCGTCGTCTGCCGGACATTCCACCATCCACGAACTTTACGGCGCAGGTGTTGCATGAGGTCGGACGGTCTTCCAAGCGGCGTCGCGCGCAGAGCGCGCCAGTTTGGAGGCGATGGGTCGGGGCGCTGACGTACGGTTGGCGGTCTGCGGTTGCGTGTGGGGTGCTGGCCCTGCTCATCGGGGTTCCTTACTATCATGTGCGCCAGCGCGAGGCTTTGGCGCGCAGTCTCGAGGCCCTTCCGGCGATCAGCCTGGCCGAGGTCGAGCTGTGGCGCGATTTCGACTCCATCAACAGCCTCCCTGCCGGGCCTGTGCCGTCGGTGGACCTCCTGGCGGAGGCTTTCAAGTGACCGTGCGCTGTGAGGGTATGCATCGTTGGAGGCCTTGGGCAAACCGGGCGCGCCTTGGGACGATCGGCGGAGGGCTAATGAACCGACACGCCGCCTCGCTCGCCGTTTCGATAGGGGGTCGCTTGGTCTTGTTGCTGGCTTCGGGGCTTGCCGGCGCGATCATTGGATCGATCGCGCAAACCTCGCCCACACTCGTTTCGGGGGCTTCTGTTGCGGGGACGCAGATGGGTGAGCAGCGGGCCGTATTGCCGCCTCTCCCACCCCCGCCGGACAATCCGATCAGGAAATTCAGCGAATTGCTGGCTCTGGACGCGGCCGGTCGGGAGGCGGTCCTTGCGGGCAAGGGCGAGTGGCAGCAGCGGTATTTGCGCGAGCGTCTGGCGGAGTTCGATGCCCTATCCGACACCGAGCGAGCGGTGCGTTTGGGGCTGCTGCACTTGCGGTACCATCTGTTGACGCTGATGCGAACGCCTACAGCCCAGCGGGAGGCGCGGTTGCAGGACGTGCCGGAGGAATACCGCGACCTGATTGTCGAGCGTCTGTTGGCCTGGGAGAATCTGCCGGCCGAACAGCAGCAGGAGTTGCTTCAAAACGAAGCGGTCCTCAGCCAAATCTCGTGGTTCGAGACCGGCTCGGTCAAAAGGCAGGCCGCGACGCCCAATCCCCTTTCCATCCGAGCCCCCCGCGAGTTGCAGTCCGATCTTCAGCGGTGGCGGCAACTGCCCGAGAGCCAGCGCGCGCGGATGATGCGCAATTTCAGCCAGTTCTTCGAACTCAACGACCGGCAAAGACAGAGGACTCTCGAATGCGTGGCTGTGCCGGACCGGGCGCGAATCGAGCGCGCCGCGGCTGCACTCGAGCGGTTGCCGGCGGACGAGCGGATGCGGTGTCTCGATGCGCTGAATCGCTATGCCGAGATGAGCGCTGAGGAGCGGGCTCGGTTTCTTCAGAACGCGGCCCGTTGGCAGGCGATGTCCTTGGAAGAAAGACAAGCATGGCGATGGGTGGCCGTTCATCTCGCGCCCAGTCAGTCCTTCCTGCCACGTCCGCCCGTGCCGCCTCCGCCCATGCCGAGGGTTCAGGCGGGCAGCAGGGCGATTCCGGCGGTCACCAACGCCCAGGCGTCGCAGTGAGGCGTCAGCCGACGCGGAACGCGATTGTCTTGATGAGGGCGGTCCCGAAGGCCGAATGAAGGCGCTCGAGAATCTCGCGCTGCCGGTAACGAACGATCTCCGCCAGCCAGACGCTGCTATCGACGGACACGAACAAGGTGCCGCGGCGCAGTCCTGTGGGACGCGCATGTGCGGCGAGGGTGGGCTCGACAAGTGTTTTCCATGCCTTGAAAACCTCGGTTTCGGCGCGTCGCCGGTCGAGACTCAGAAGCTCGACAACGGCGGGGACCAATTCGGCAGTCGACCGGGCAGCGAGGCGATGAGCCATCTCGACTGGAGCCCAGTCGATTCCCCTCCATTCCGCGAGAACGGTGTCGCGGGCGGACCGCCGGGGTTCGGGTCGACGGAGCGGGGCAGGGGGTGGACCCGACCGGGCGGTGCGTCTAGGCTTTTGCAATCCGCTCATCGAGCACCAGGACGCCGTGCGGGGGGAGGTCGTAGTTGCCGGTGAATGTGTTGCCGGTGAGGTAGTCGTGCATCGGCTTGTAAAACGTGATGCGCACGGGGGTCGGCGCATGGTTCAGGAGAAAGTAGATTCTCGTGTCGTCTTTCTGGCGCATGCTGACTTCGACGCTGTCAGGCACCTTGAGGAGCGGGAACAGGCTGCACATCTGTCTGAGCCAGTCGACCAGGTCGTAGTAGAATGGTTGATGGCACATTGTGCCGATGTAGATCGCCTTGCCCAGGCCGAAGGTGTTGATGGTCACGGCCGGGCGGCCGGCATAGAAGTCCTTCGAGTACGTGGCCAGCACCTGGCATTCCTTGGGCTCGATCACATCGCACCAAACGCGGGCGGAGTGGAGGTGGCTCGCCGGGAACGCCCCTTTGAAGACCAGATGGTTTTCCTCGTCGGCGGGGATCGGATCGAACTCCTGCACCTCGAGGCCCAGGAGATCCGTCAAATCCGAGGGGAACCCTGTGTCCGGGGCGATGTCGTGTTCGTCGACGAGGCCGGTATTGAAGGTGGTGACCAGCGTGCCGCCGTTCTGGACGTAGAGCTTGAGGAGGTCGGCCTCGCCCCCGGCCAGCAGGTGGAGCGAGGGCGCGAACACGATCTTGTAGCGGGACAAGTCCTCCGTGGGGCGGGCGAAGTCGACCGGGATGTTGCGGTCGTGCAGGGCATTGTAGAACAGCATCACGTGGTCCCAGAGCCGGAAGAGTTTTGTGTGCTGCTGCGGTTGTTTGAGCTTCCACTCATTTGGGTGGCTGAAAAGGATGCATGTTTCGGCGACCACGCGTGTGCCGCGCAGGACGGGAGCGAGCAGTTTGACCTCCTCGCCGATCTGGCTGATCTCTCGATAGACCCGGTTGTCGCCCCGGCCATCGTGCGTGAGCATCCCGCCGTAAAACTTCTCTGAACCGATGCGCGGTGACCTCCAGAAAAAGTAGAAAACGCCGGTGGCGCCGCGCGAAATCAGTTGGTAGGTGAACAGGCGCACGACGCCCGGACGCAACAGGGAATTGACCTTCTGCCAGTTGACGTTGCCGGCCTTCTCCTCGACCACCCAGAAGCCGGTTTCTCCGTCAGGCGTCTTGATGTCGGCCTTCTTGAGCGAGCGCATGATATCGTGCTCGACGGCGTTCTCCGAAGGACGGCGGCTGAGCGTGGCAAAACTGTCGAGCGAGACGAAATCGAGCACTTCGGCCATGTCGAAGTGGTCGTAGTGGCGCGAGAGCGCCCGGAGGTTGGTGGTGGTGGGGATGCCGGGCGTGAGTTCGTGGAGAAGGTCGACCTGCATCTTCACGAAGGCAACGCAGGTGTCGCTGGAGAAGCGCATCCAGTCCAGGACCAGGGCTGGGTTGTGGACTGTGGGCGCGATGCGGGGCATCGGGACATCATCCCACTTGGTGGCCACCTGCCCCCAGAACCGCAGGCCGAGGCAGTCGTTGAGGCGTTCGATGGTCTCGTACTTGGCCTCGAGCCACGCATGCCAGTCGTGCCGGGACTCCTCGTTGAACGAGAACTCGGTGCGATGTCCGCCGATCCCGTTGTCGATCTGCCATGCTATCAGTTGGGGGTGCTTGCCCAGTTCATTCGCCAGGGCCGTGACGATCTTGCGCGCGTACTCCCAGTACACGTCGCTGTTCATGCAGTACGCGTGTCGCGTCCCTTCGTGCAGAGCCCGGCCCTCCTCGTCGATGGGCAGAATCTCCGGGTGTTTCTCGGCCAGCCAGAGGGGGGGGGCGGCCGTTGGCGTGCCGAGCATCACCTTGATGCCGTGCAGCTTCATGATGTCCATCACGCGCCACATCCACTTGAAATCGTACTCCCCTTCCTGGCGCTCGTAGAGCCCCCAACAGAATTCCCCCATGCGCACGACATTGACCCCGGCAGCCACCATCAACTGCGCATCGCGTTCCCATCGCGCCTCGGGATTGTCCGCCGTTCCAGCATAGGGATAAACCCAATGCTCCGGGTGATAGTCCACGCCAAAATACATAAATTGACTCGTGCCGGATTTGACTGGGAAGATAGGCCCCCCGCCACTTAAAGCAATCTCAAACTCATCTCGAAACCGTACCTCCGCGCCTCACGCCCTCTCATCGCATTGCACACCTTGGAGCCGGACCTGACCCGTGCCAGGCCTTCGAGGGATTTCGTGGACTCGGCCCGATTGTCAGGGCGACGAGACCACTCGCAGTCGGTAGAAGGCCGTTCCGGGACAGCAGGCGGACACAGTCAATTCGCGGGCCGTGGTTGGAGGCGCAACGGGGGTGAAATCGCTGGGATTGAGCGCTGTAGCCTTTTCGAGCACGTACCAGTGTGCCTTCCGGGCGACCTGTTTGATCTGATCAAAGAGTTCCGCGTCCGGTCCCTCCCAGTGAAGACTGATCTCGTCGCCTTTGATCTCGAAGCCCAGGATTCGAGGCAGCGGGTGAAAGGCAATCACGCCTCGGACAGGCAAAGGCGTCCAGGAGACCCAAGAAGCGCTGGTCCACCGATAGTATTGGTCGCCCAGGGCCCAGCTTGTGCGTGCCCGAACGAACTGGGTGCCGAGGTCGTCGATGTAGTACCCAGTTGCTAGCATCCCGTGAATCGACGGATTGGCTCGCGGGATCTCGTCGAATGACCGCCATTTCTCCGGGTAGTTCTGCAGGAAGATCAGCACCGGATAGCCAGCGTCGATCTCGGCCTTCAAGTCATCGTACCCGAACCCGTTTCCGGGAACCGGGATGTCCGGGTTGAAATCCGCGTACTGCGAGAAGGTGTCCGCGGCGTAGCCCCGATATCGGGCAAAGGCCCGAAGGCCCGATTGCAGATCGACCGCCGGTTCTCCGGCGGTGGTGTCGGGTGTGTAGTTCCAGCGCCGCGCTCCGGTCTTGTCCCAGTAGTTGTAGACGTAACCGTCGATGTTGCCGTCGCACTCGCCGTCCATGAGCGTCCACTTCTTCTGATTCATGCCGATGAAGTCGCCAATGCAGTCGGGGGCGTGCTCGGGGCGTCCGTGGGTGATGTACGGATCGTCACGGGTGCTCTCATAGTCAATGTAATAATCGTCCTCGTGCCCCATCATGTCGGCAGGGCGTCCATCGCGTCCGGCCATGGACATCCAGAGCGATCGAATGCCCGTGTTGGCCCCGTAGCTGTCGAGTGGCGCCACACCGCCTGCGGTCGGCCCAGTGTAGAAATTGGGGAGACCATGTCGATCCCAGAAGCCAATCAGGTTGCCGGTGGTCGTGCCGAAACAGGCCTGGTGCCACTCGTAATCGGGGACGCCGGTCAGGTACACGTTCTCCGCTGCCTGGACTCGAGTGCCAGGCAGAACCAGTAAGCCGAGCCATACGGTGCCCCACAGCCAGGTCCGCACTCGGCGCGCCGCAGTTTCTCTTCTCATGCTGAAGATCAGGGTAGTGTGTGTCGGCCCTCTTTCAAGCGGCATTGCGCATCGCGCACGCCGCGGGTGAGTGCGCGCAAAGAGAGGCGGGCCGCAAGCGGCCTGATATCGGCGCGTGTGAGGTCTTCGTGCAAGCGCGCAACGCTCAGCGCTTCTTCCGGTGGATCGAGGTCCGAGCGCGTGCGAAACGATAGCGAGGGGCGCGCCTGCCTGGACAAACCAGTTGACCATAGGGTCCGCTGAATCCAGGGTCCGGCGGTGCGGTGATCTCATGACGTACGCATCTGCCATCCAGTTTCTTTACGGTCTCCAGTGGTTTGGCCTGAAGCTGGGCCTCGAGAACACGCGGCGCCTGGCGGCATTGGCGGGCAACCCGCAGGACAGGCTCCGGTTCATTCACGTGGCCGGCACCAACGGCAAGGGGTCGACCTGCGCCATGATCGAGGCGATCTACTCCGCGACAGGCCTGCGCGTCGGCTTGTTCACGTCGCCGCATCTGATCAGCTTTCGCGAGCGCATCCAGGTGAACCGCGTTTCGATTTCCGAGGCGGATGTTGTCCGGCTCGTGCAGCAGGCTCAGCGGTTCCTGCGGGAATTTCCGCACGATCATTCACCGACGTTTTTCGAGGTGGTGACGGTGATGGCGTTGTGCTATTTCGCCGAGCAGGGGTGCGACCTGGTGGTGTGGGAGACTGGTCTGGGGGGGCGCCTGGATGCCACGAACATTGTCACGCCCGAGGTCAGCGTCATCACGAACATAGAGTTCGACCATGAGCGATGGCTTGGCAGCACGCTGGCGAAGATCGCCGCCGAGAAAGCCGGCATCATCAAGCCGGGCGTGCCGGTCGTGACCGCAGCCGATGCGCCGGAAGCACTGGGGGTGATTCGGGCCGCTGCGGGTCTGGCCCAGGCGCCCCTGGTGACGGTGGGGATCGAGGAGGCCCGGACACCGCCGCTCGATACGATCGCGCTGCCGCTTCCTGGCGAACATCAGAGGCTCAACGCCGCGCTGGCCCTAGCGACCGTGCGGGCGCTGACCTCGCGGTTCCCGGTGTCGGATGAGGCGGTGCATCGCGGCCTGACTGCTGTGCAATGGGCGGGGCGTCTGCAGACGATCCAGACCGCCCCGGATTGCGTCACTCTCCTGGATGGCGCGCACAATCCCGCCGGCGTCCACGCTCTGGAGGCTGCCCTCAACCTGTACTACCCGGATCGCCGCCCCGTCATGATCTTCGGCGTGCTCCGGGACAAGGACTGGTCGGCAATGTGTCATCGCCTCTCGCCTCTGGCGCAAGCCCTCTATCTGGTGCCCGTGGCGAGCGCGCGCAGCGCCCGCCCGGACGATTTGCGCCTGGCTTGCCAGGTCACCGCCACCCATGTGCCGATCCGGATTTGCGCATCGATCGAGGAAGCGCTGGAATTGACCCGCGACGCCCCGTTCCGGTTGATCACCGGCTCGCTCTACCTTGTCGGGGAAGCCCTCGAGAAGCTGTTTGGACAGTCCGCCTCGGCGGTGGTCGAACGGGCTCTGAACGAGTGGACTCCCGCCTCGCTCCGCGCCCGCAAGCCCGATGGCCAGCAGCAAAGTGTGTAGGCTATTTCCTGACGGCCCCTTACCGCGGCACGAGCTTTGTGAGATCGAAGTTGAAGATAAGCTGTACACCCGCAAGAAAGACCAGTGCGTAGATCACCTTGAAGAAGCCTTCCTCCGAGAACTTCCTGTTGAGCCACACGCCCAGCCAGACTCCGATCGGCACGACCGGCAGCAAGAGGGCGCTCAATCGGAGGGTGTCTCCGTTGATGATTCCCACGGAGGGCACCCATCCCCAGTCCACCCAGTTGCGGTCCAGGCAGTAGAAGGGGAGCTTGATCCAGTTGATCCAGGTGAACACGAGCACGGTGGTTCCGACGTACGTCACCTTGGGCAGGCGCTGCGGGATGAGAAACATGCTCACGACCGGCCCGGCGCCATGGGCGAAGGTCGATGTGATTCCCGAAGCGATCCCGCAAGGAATTCCAAATGCGTGACTGGGCTCGAAGGCCCCCTCCGCCCTGAACACGGCATCCTTGACCAGTTGAAAAGTCACAAAAGCGACAGCCAGGAGTCCGATGGCAAGATTGAGTTCTCGCGCCGAGAACCGCCCAATCAACTGCACGCCGATCACAACTCCCACCACGACGCCCGGCAACAGGTAGACCAGGTTCTTGCGTTCCCACTTGCCCCAGTAATGGTAGATCGAAAAAAGGTCGCCCGTGCACAACAACGGCAGGAGAATGCCAATCGCATCCTTGGGGCCAAAGGCGAGAACGCAAAGCGGCGTCGTCAACATGCCCAGGCCACCGCCAAAACCGGCCTTGGATAGACCGATAAACAGCGCGGCCAGTATGGCAACGGAAAGCCGGACATGTTCCTGCACGCCGCTCGTTTAGGGAGCGGTCGGTCCTCTGTCGAGTGTGGATTTCCGGACGCGCATGCGGGAAATCAGTATGTCTGGAGGTTGTCGCAGGGAATGGAGTTTGCGCCGCGCGGGGCCTGCCTGCCGCGCCTGCCTGTGCCGTGCCCGACACGGCAGACAGGCCGCTGCGCTTTGCGGCGCAGGCAGGGTACGCGGCCTGCAGCGGGAGTCTGCATCCGTTGTAGGCACCGTGTCCTCATCGGGCGACAAAACACCGACAACAACCAGCGAGCCAAAGCCCCCAGCCCTTTGGGGCAGGGCGGCACCGGGCCATCTGCGTCGTTCCTCGGTCGGTCGAGTATCTCAGGAGATACACTCCCTCCCTCGGGCCTCGCATCTGGCCCGGTGGCGCTCCCGACAAAACCGGAAGTAATCGATGAGAGGTCGATCGTGCTGTAGACTGGTCTTCGGGCGTTGACAGCCTCACGATCATTCGTAAGAATGGCGAACGCCAACAGATCAAAGGCGAACGCAGCGACGCAACCCGCGCCCATTGGAAGAACTTTCTCCACTGCGTCCGAACGCGCGAGAAACCGGTCCGCGACGTCGAGTTCGTTTTCCAGGTCCAGGTCGCGTTGAACATGGCCATGCTGGCGTTCCTCGAGAAGAAGGTGGCGCGATTCGACGTTGCGAAGGAGGAGATACTGATTGGATGAAGACCATAATTCATTGGCCCCGGCGGCGGAATGGCGTCGCCGGCGGCGGCTTCACGTTGATCGAGTTGCTGGTGGTCATTGCCATCATCGCGATACTGGCCGGCATGTTGTTGCCGGCCCTGTCGCGTGCCAAGGAGAAGGGCCGCTCGATCAGTTGCGTCAACAACCTGCGCCAAATGCTGGTGGCATCCAAGGTCTACGCCGACGACAACCAGTCGCGCTTCCCGTGGACCTTCTCGCTCATCGGCAACCAGTTGAATCGCAAGGCCTGGTTCAACTACCTCCAGCCCTATCAGCAGACCACGAACCTCCTCCGCTGTCCGACCCGGACCCAGAAGTTCAAGGAATTCCTGGCCGTGTATCCCACCGATCTCGCCGACCAGGCCGTCTCGAACTACGGCGCCAACTTTCGTCTCGGCGGCTGCGATTGGCCTGGCGTCTGGGACAAGGCCCAGTGGCCTGCAATCCGGGATACGGACGTCAAATGCCCCAGCGGCGTGGTGCAAATCACCGACAGCGCCACCCAACCGCTGCGCACCAGAGACCCTCTGCAATGTGTCACTCCGGCTTCCAAGGAGAAGCCGGGCGCCTGGATCGTGCACGACCCTGAGGCCGATGAACCGTGCACCGGTTGCGTCACTTCGCCCGGCGACCCGAATTGGGGCGGACCCCACCTCCGCCACAACGGACGCAGCAACGTCGCCTTCGTCGACGCCCACGCCGAGAGCCTCAAGGCTCAGACGTGGTACTGGGGCGGCACTCCGTGGCTCAAGCCAAACGAGGGCGGGAATTGACCCGCGAACGCGCCGGTTTACTTCTACTTCTTTGTTCAGAGGTATTTTTCTTTGACAAGCCGAGGGTTTCAGGTGTACACAGACAATGTCACATTAAGCCTATGAAAACTTCCTGCGTGTTTGTCTTGGCGGCGCTTTGCGGAGGCGTCGCAACCTCTTGTCTGGCCCAGACCGGTCCGTTCGATCCGGATCAGTGGCCTGCGACAGTGGATTCCAGCAAGGTTGTTCATTACGTGGTCACGGACGGCGGTCTCGAGCCGCCAGATGTTTATTGGGTGGAGAATCTGAACATTCTCACCGGGGGCGACCAGGTGACTGAGGACTTCTCGATTGGCGGCCACACGGGCAAGAAGGTCACCGGCAGCTTTCTCAACGTTGCCGACGCAGACTACTGGCAGTGGGCGGACGAGGAGTTCATCGACATCCTGGTGCAGGTTTACGGTGATGCCGCTCTGTTTAACGCTCAGGGCCAGCCCCGCGACTTCAATTTTCTGATCGGAACCCTGCCGCCCACCTATTTGAGCGCTCCCGTTGGCGGTCAAATCCCGATCGATGCAAAGAACAAGCGCTGGAACTGGGTGCTGTTCCGGATTCCCAATGGCATTCGCCCCGACGGCGAGCGTTTCTGCGGTTCGCTTTCGGCCGCGGCCCAGGGGAACACGGGCGCGGGCGGGGTGAACGGAGGGACGATCCGCATGGAGTCGGTGCCCGGACTGATCGTGCGAGTCATCGCGTTTGGCCAGGAGGGGGCGTTTGGCCCGCCGGAAGACATCAACAAGTTCCTGCCTGCCGAGACATGCGATCCTGAGCCAGAAACGAATCTCGCCGGAATCGACGTGGCGGCGGCGACCAGCAATCACATGCAGGTGCTCAACGACGGCGATCAGACCGTGACGTACGCCGAGGACGTGGGGCCTGCCGGCGACAAGCGTCGAGCGGTTGTGCCGGACGGCCTGTATTTGAATTTCGGCATTACGGACAACTACCTGGGCCTGCCGTGCAACGACCCGCGCACCGTGAAGGTCTGTGTAGATTTCTACGACGACCCGGCGTTTGCCGGCCTCGGGGTGGTATTCGGTCCGGAAGCCTATGCAACCGACGCAGCCGGAGGCATCGGTTTTGTTGCGGCGGCCAATCGTCACACGATGGAAGGGTCGGGCGTTTGGATACGGCGTTCCTGGACGGTGCCGGCCGTCAATCTCAAGGGCGTGAATGCGGGCGCGCTCACCGCCGGCCCGCGCTTCATATCCGAGAACGGTCAGGTGGCTGTTTCACGCTTTGAATTGGCCATATTGCGTGTGGGCGACCATCCGCTGGCGGGTCAGGACCCGCTCGAGACTTGCTACGAGGATCCGAATATCTGCACCGACAAGTACGGGAGCTTCGTCGAGTTGGACCTGGCACAAGGGATCAAGAACGGACTGGACGTTGGCAACAGCGGCGGCGACCAGGAGATGATTGTTGCCGAGGCCGGCCCGGCGGGCGACATTCGCATGGCCGTGCGGCCCGCGCGCGAGGACGGCAGTCCGGGCTTCACTCACCAGTATCTCAACTTCGCCATACTCGATCAAGCCCTCGGGCCCAATTCTCAGCCGCCGGCCCGACTGGCCATCTGCGTGACCTACTACGACGACCCGGCGCTCGTCGGTGCCAACTTCAAGCCGGATGTCTACCAAACCGTGCGCAACGGCGTTCTGACGCTTGCGTTCCCGGACAACAGTTATCTCGTGACCCTCGAAGGCACGGACACCTGGCGGACGGCGTATTGGGAAATCCCGGACATGAAGTTCAACGGGGTGAACCAGGGCCCGCAAGCGGCTGCCCGGTTTACAGTCTCGGACAAGGTCTTCTTCACGTCGGTGAAGTACGCCGTAATCCGGCCTTGCGGCCCGAACGCGGGGGTCAACCTGCTCGAAAGTTGCAAGCCTGTGCTCGAAGTCCCTCTGGCCATCGAACGGGTCGGGACCAATGTCACGCTTAGTTGGCCGGCCGCGGCGACAGGGTTCGCTGTGCAGGGCACATCGAGCCTGGCGGCTCCCGATTGGGCCGTGGTGAACGCCACGGTCGAGGTGAGCGGTGACCGCAACGTGGTGACGCTGCCGACCAGCGGGGCGACCATGTTCCTCCGGTTGGTCAAGTAAAGGCTTTGCATCCGGTTTTCGGGGGCTCAGCATTGCCGGATGAATTTGCCTTCGCTCGCGCAATTCCCGGTGTATCGCCCGCGTCGTCTGCGCCAGTCCGCTGCCTTGAGGCGGCTGGCGCAGGAAACGACTCTCGATGTCCAGCGTCTGGTTCTCCCGCTGTTCGTTCGGCCCGGTCGGAGGGTGCGAAATCCGATCGGGTCGATGCCCGGGGTGTTCCAGCTTTCGGCTGACGAGTTGGTGAAGGAGGCGGCGGCGGCGCACGAGTTGGGCGTGCCGGCGGTGCTTCTGTTTGGCATCCCGGCGCGCAAGGACGCCCGTGCTTCGGAGGCCTATGCGTCAAAGGGGATCGTGCAGTCGACCGTGCGTCTTCTCAAACGCGAACTGCCGTCGCTCCTGGTGATCACTGACGTCTGTCTGTGCGAGTACATGAGTCATGGGCATTGCGGTTTGGTGGAAACGGCCGGGCGCCATGCAGGCCGAATTCGGAACGATCCGACCCTGGCGCTTTTGGCACGGGCGGCGGTGAGCCATGCGGACGCCGGCGCCGATATTGTCGCTCCCAGCGACATGATGGACGGGCGCGTGCGGGCGATTCGGGCGGCGCTCGATGGTGCGGGATTTGCCGACACGCCGATCATGGCCTACGCGGCGAAATATGCCTCGGCTTTCTATGGCCCGTTTCGTGAGGCGGCGGAATCGGCTCCAAAGTTTGGCGACCGGCGCAGTTACCAGATGAACCCAGCCAACGGCCTCGAGGCATTGCGCGAGGTAGCTCTGGACATCCAGGAGGGTGCCGACATCGTGATGGTGAAGCCCGCGTTGGCGTATCTCGATGTGCTCTACCGCGTGAAGACGACCTTTGGATGCCCCACCGCGGCCTACGCCGTCAGCGGCGAGTACGCGATGATCAAAGCGGCGGCGGCCAATGGCTGGCTCGCGGAGAAGGCGGTGACGATCGAGAGCCTGCTCGCCCTGCGTCGCGCGGGCGCGGACATCCTGATCACCTACTCGGCGTCGGATTTGGCCCGGTGGCACCGGGACGGCGACATCTGATGCGGCCTAAAGCTGCACCACGAGGAACACGATGAAGCCGATGATCAGCACCACAAGGGCAATGCCCACGTAGAGGAACAGCGTGTTCGCCCCGGCGCTCTTTTTGGCGAAGGGCGAGCCGACCTGGCGTCCGCCCTGTTCGAGTTCGGTCAGTTTGACTCCGCCCGGGAGCAGTTGTGTATGGTCCTGCTGTCTCTTGGCGGGAGGCGGAGGGGTGCCGTCGTCCAGGCGGATATCGACCGCCCCGAGGCGCATGATCTGGCCGGGTTTGAGGACGGCCTCCTTGATGGGCTGGCCGTTGATGAATGTGCCGTTGGTCGAGTTGAGGTCCCTAACCACCACCTCATGGCCGCGCACAAGAATCTCGCAATGGTGGCTCGAGATGGATGGCTCGGCGATCTGAAAGGCGTTGTCCTCCATCCGCCCGACAGTGGTCCGTTCCCCTTTCAGCTCGAAAGAGGTGCCCGCGAACCCTTCTGTGAGGACGACAAGCTTGGCCATAGGTCGGAATGTCTGGACCGATTATTCCGACAAGGCGATCCAAGTCAAACGGTTTCTGTACGAGCTTCGATCGTTACGATCGTCGGCAAATGAAAAGAGGCCGGGGCGTGGGCCCCGGCCTCGATGCGATTGCGTCCAAGCGCAGTGAATGCTACTTCTTGACGCGCCCGAACATGTACGGCACGTCAGCCTGCGGCGTGAACGTGTACGGGCTTGTGTCGGTCACATCCTGCCACGGTCCGAGGATGCTCGTCGCGGCTTGGAGGGTTCCGCCGTTGGTCCACGAGATGGTGATCGTGCCGTCGGTGTTCTTGGTGACGGTAATCTCCGGCTTGCCGGCGCACGGGACGATCTCGAGCGGCCATGTGCCCACGGTTGCGGCGTTGGCCGAGAGGACGCTGCCAGGGAAGTGGACGTCGTTGGGTGCCGATCCGAACACCCAGTGATAAGCGCCGCCACCGCGCTCCCAGAAGAGGGTGCGGATGGTGTAGGTACCCTGGGCGAGGGTGATGGCTCCGACCGTATAGCTGTCACCCGTGTTGGCATCGAACTGAATGCGATCGCCATTGATGATGCCCAGGCTGGCGTTCGCGGTCGCCACGATGCGGTCCCAGGTCTGGCCGACGATCTGGAGATAACCGCCGTCGTCACCCTGGAATCCGAAGTAGTAGGTCCCGTCGGCCGGGATCACGAGCTGCGCCTCGCCAAGTATGGCGAAGTCGTTATCGTCGGCGGGCGTGTCGTTCGGGAACGGCAGGTAGCCGGCCTGGGTTCCGCCAGCGGCATCGGGGTCCGCGTATTGGATCTTGGGCACGCCGGTCACGGTGGGGGCACCCACCAGTTCGGCCTCGGCGTCTGCGATCGAGTTGAGGGCCGTTCCGCCCGGTTGCGAGTACGCAACGGTCCACCCGGCGTCCGACACGCCCGGTACAAGCAGGTTGTTGACGCCGACCAATTGCCACTTCTCGGCGTCCGCGTCATTGGCATACTCGCCCTTGGCTGCATACAGCTCAACGAACGCGCCACCGCCGTCTTCGAAGAACACGAAGTCGAGGTCGTATTCGCCCACCTCGAGGTCGATGACGCCGCGCGTATTCGAGTCACCGGTGCCAAACTGGTAGGTGATGGTGTCCGTGCCGCCCGGGGCGAATTGGCCGTTGCCGCTCACGCTCACCCAGTTCTTTCCCCGGATGCGCAGGGCGAAGCCGTCGTCCGAGTGCACGCCGAACGTGTACAGGCCAGCCTCGGTGATCCTGATCTTGGTCGTTGCCGAAATGACGAAGTCGTTGTCGTCCCCGTCACGATCGCCCGGGAAGGTGAGTTCAGCGCGGAAGATGCCGGGGCCGCCGGCGCCACCCGGGTCGTTGAAGTTCACGACGGGCGAGGTGGTGTCGACGATGGACGCGTTAGCGTTATACAAGGCGTTGAAGGCCGTCGCGATGTTCCCGACGTTGCCGACGTCACGAACCGCTCGGATGGCGAACGCGCCGCAGGAGGCTTCGGGTCCAGGAAGCGGGCCGTCAGGGAACAGGCCGGGCCTGATGTTTGCCAGTTTGGCCGATGCCCGGGTTTCGTACTCGACGACGTAGAACCGCGTGGTGCCGCTGCCTTCGGGCGGGATACCCGAGCTGTTGTCGTTGAAGAGGCCGCTGCCGATCAACTCGGCGGCGTCTTCGCCGGGTGGATAGTCGTTGGGCTCGCCCGCATTCCACTCGTACCAGGTGTATTCTTCACCCGTAACCCACACCCAGCCGACGCTGCCGTCTGTTCCAGACTCGAAACCGCCGTAGAGTTCGTTGTCGGTCAGGCCGATCCAGACGCTCTCGCCGGTTGCGATCATTCGGACGAAGTCGCGCTCCTCGGCGGAGTGGAGGGTGACAAGGTGACCGGGTTTTTTCTGCCCGGAGAAGGGCTCGACGGAGGCTTTGGCCGCCATTTCGGCCGCCACCCAATTCTTCGCGCCGCGTGTGACCAGGTAGACGTTCCATGTGCCACCCGCACCGTAAGGCGCCTGGTAGACCTGGTAATCGCCAACGGTGAACTGCCACTGGAAGGTGTAAGCCTTGGCCGGCGTCGCCGAGTCAGTCAGATCGATCGTCACGGTGTATGTGCCAGCAGGCAGGAAGTCAGCCGGGCGCGGAATCGTGACGGTCGTCTTGCCGCCGGCGCTCACAACATCGGCCGCGGTCTCGGCGCCGTTGAGCTTCACCTTGACGCTGCCATCGTTCACCGGCGATGCGCCGTGGGTGATCTCGGCCGTGATGACCGGGTCCGGGAGGACCGCCTCGCCGCGGAGTGGACGGATCTTCGAGATCCACGGGGCGGTGGCGCTGCTCTCGCGGTAGGCCTTGAGGCCGCCGTTCGCAACGTCATTGATCAGGGTCTTCACACCGTCCTTGACGCTGAAGAACTCGCAGTTCGCGCCGTTGCCGGGAAGCTCGCCCGCGCCGTTTTCCCAAACCAGGCGGATCGGGTAGATGCCGGGAGGATCGACCACGATCGTGAAGATCGTGTCCGAAGCCCCGCGCCCGCCGTCGTACTGGCCGAGGATGAGACCGGTCAGGTCGCCGGGGGCGGTTCCCACACTGACGCGGAAGCCGTCATCGCTATTGACGCCGAGCTGATACATGCCGGCAGTCGGGAACTCGATGTAGGCGAGCATCTCTTCAGTCGAGGAACCGGTAAGACCTGTGGTTCCGGGGATACCGGGGAACATCATATCCTCGAAACCGTTATCAACGTTGAAGTTGCCGACAGCGGCCGGGGCGGCCACGTTGAAATTGATGACCCCTTCGTGCGTGTAGAAGCCGCCGGTGGCGCCGGTCAGATCCGCGATGTTATCTCCACGCAGGCCGGCCAACTGTTCCTCCGTCCACCAGAGGGTGTTGGGCTGGAGGGCTTCGGTCTGATACGGGCGGATGAGGAAGCCCGGTTTGCCGGTGTCGACCGATTCGGTCGGCACCTGGTAGGCGGCGGGCAGGTGGTTGTACGCTGCGACAACCGCCGTGCGCGTGCCCGTGATGGTCCGATCCGAACTGTCCATGAACTCGACGTCAACGGTCACGGTCGAGCCCGAGGCCAGGTAGGTGGGCGAGGCCCACCGAGCCGTGGTCGTTGTGCCGGTCTTGGTGAATGTCAGTGGCGTTGCGTCAGCACCATTCACCTTCATTTTCACGGTGTCCTGTTTCACGGTGACAGCGCCGGCATCCTCGAGTTGGATCGAGACGCTGATGGCGTCAGCGCTGGCCGTGGTGATCAGCGGTTTGTCCGCTGGGATTGTGGTCAAGACAATGTCGTCGACATGCGTGTTCTGGTAGGCGTCGCCCGTGCGACCGCCGAAGACCAGACGGCCCGGGCTCGGATTGAAATCAACCGCCAGGTTGTCCACGACCGCGCGGCCCTTCCACCACACCGACAGGTGCTTGTCCTCGGTCAATTGAATCTTGAACGGCTGCCAGCAGAGGACTGTCCAGTCGTCCGGAGACGAGGTGCCCTGAGGGCCGGTCTGAAGCGATGTGTTGTCGTCGCATGCGCCGTTGAGCGTGGGCAGCGACACCTGGGCCACGATCTTGTTGTCCACGCGGACGCTCAGACCGACCACGTCGAACAAGCCGGCATTGAGGTCCAACGGCCACAACTCGCTGTTGCTATTCCAGGCGTCGAAGCCGATCGACAGACCCGTGATCGTGCCTTCCTCGGCCAGACCAGCCATCGAGCCGCCGACCGAACCCGGTTCATTCGCTGTGCCCGACCAACCGCCGGCCTGGTAATTCCCGTTGGCGTCCTTGGTAAAAGTCGGGTCATTGGCCCGCGCGTAACTGATGCTGAAGCCGTCCGCCGGGCTGGCGGTTCCGTTGCCGACGCGCAACATGCACTCGAACGTGAACGCTGCGATGGTCACGCCATTGTCGATGTCCGGGAAAATGATTTTGGACCATGTTCCCGGGGAGGGGCCTGAGATGGACAGGAAACCAATCGTGGTGCCGTCGGAGCCATAATCCCAATTAATCCACTCGCCACCGCCCGAGGCGCCACCGGCGACGGTGCTGCCCAGGAGGATGATCGGGTGTGGAACTTCCGTGGGATCCGTGGGGTCGACCGTGAAATCCCAGGACGCCGAACCCGCCAGCGCTGCAAGGGATCCCAGTCCGACCGCTGCGAGGGATCCAAATAAGCATTTTCTTCTCATTGTCTGCAGTGGTTCTCACGATGTGCCCACAGAGTCCCCCTTCGCATGCCTGCGCACGCAGACCTCCTGCGAAGAGGCCCCGCTCTGCCGATCACATCATGCTGACATCATACTGACGATGATCAGTCTCAGTGCCAGACCACAATGGGTCAAGGGCAAAAGCCATCGCTTGGGTTGACGCGTATGCGCGGTTGCGGGAGAGTGCGGCGGCAGTACAGACGCATGAAGACACGTGCGATCGCCATTCTTGCCCTCGCGCTGGCGGGGACCTTCGGCTGCTCTCTGGCGGCGCGGGCGGTTGCTCCGACTGAGATTGAACTCGAAGAAGCCGCCCGTTGGGCCGCGGCCAAGTTCCAAGCGGTGACCATCACCGCGAAGCCCGCACCGGGGCTCCACGTGCTGGCCAACAACGAGTCGGTTCAACTGAACGCGCGCGCCGGCAAGCCGCTGAGCACCGATCCGCTGTTTGCCTTCACCTACGACGGCAAGAGGTCCGCCGACCTTTTTCCTGCGTGGACGGCGGTGCGTTCGAGTCGGGAACTCGATGAGAGACGCGTCGAGCACACGGTTGTCTACAGTGACAAGGGGACCGGGCTCGAAGTGCGGTGCATCGCGGTCGAGCACCGCGATTTTCCGACCATCGAATGGGCGGTGCATTTCAAGAACCGGGGGCAGGCGGAGACGCCGATTCTTTCGGACATTCTGGCGCTCGATCTCGGGCCGAGGCTAGTATGTTCTGCACCATTTCAGGGGCAGCCCTTGCCTTGCCAGTGACTTCGAACCTCTCGAGACTGTGCTCCAGCTCGGGACCGTCAAGCGCATCACGGCGGCGGGGGGGCGTCCGACGAACAGTGACATGCCGTTTTTGCTATGAGCCGGGCCGAGCCCGTGTCAACCTATGTTCACCACGATCGAGCATGACCACAGATCGAACATCAAATGACGCACAGCGTTCTGGACTGTCCAGGCTCAAGCGGCGCCAGTTTCTTGAGTTGGCGGGTGTCGCCGGAGCCGCTTTTCCATGCATTCGTCGCGCACTCGGGGCCGGGATCAGCCGTCCGGTGTTGAGCATCGGGCTGACCGCGGACCCGCAGTATGCCGACAAGGATTCTGCCGGCACGCGATTCTATCGACAGTCGATCGGCAAGCTCGAATCGGTCGTGAGCCACTTCAACCGGCTCGAGCTCGCCTTTTGCGTGAATCTCGGCGACCTGATCGATGGGGAGTGGAGGAACTACGACGCGATCCTCGAGACACTGGCCGCGTCGAGGCATCGCTTCCATCACGTGCTCGGCAACCACGACTTCGAGGTGTCGAGTGACTTGAAGGCCCGAGTGCCGGCACGGCTCGGACTCGCCCGGCGGTTCTACGCCATCGAGCGCGCGGGCTGGTGCTTCGCCATGCTCGACACCACGGATGTGAGCCTGTACGCGCACCCGGAGTCAACGCCCGACCACGCGGAAGCCGCGGCGGCCCTCAAGCGTTTGGCCGACGCCGGCGCCGCGAATGCCCAGACCTGGAACAGCGCGCTCAGCGGTCGTCAGTTGCAGTGGCTCGATGCCGTTTCCAAAGCGGCCGCGAACCAGGGGCGGCGAGTGATTGTCTTCGCACATCATCCCGTGCACCCGGACGACGCCCACACCGTCTGGAACGCGGCGGACGTTCTCGATGTGCTGGACCGGAACCGAAATATCGTCGCGTGGTTCAACGGACACAATCACGCGGGAGCCTTCGCGGTGCGCAACGGCGTGCCATTCGTCACGATCGCGGGCATGGTCGAGACGCGCGACGCCAACGCCTACGCCGTCCTGAATCTGTGCGCCAAGCACTTCGAGCTTGTCGGGCACGGACGCCAAACCAGTCGGACGGCTCCGTTTGGCCCGGATGTTTCATGAAGCCCCGCGGGGTCTCACACCCGGATTCGGGCATGAGGCGGCGTCACTGCGCCTTCACGTCATAGCAGAACAGAAGGTCCTGGTCGCGCAGGTAGAGCTTGCCGTTGGCGATGACCGGATGCGGCCAGGCCTGTTTTCCGCTCTGATCGGGCTGTTTGAAACGGCCTTTCTCCACATACGCCACAGGCGTCGCTTCGAGAAGCGCCACCTCGCTCGACCCCTGCTTTTCCTCGCGGCAGTAGAAACGGCCGTCGGCGTAGGTCAGCGACCCCTTGTCCAGTTTCGCCTTCTCCTGCCAGGCTGTCTCGCCCGAGGCGAGGTTCTGGCACGTCCAGCCTCCTCGATCGGAGTGCCCGTAGACGTAGTCGCCGACGAGGATCGCCCCGCCGTGATGATTGGCCATGGTCTTGTTCGCGTAGACCCGGGTTGCGTCAAATGTCGCGCTGTCCCTTACGATCTTGAACAGATTGCAACCAACCTCGTACCCGGACGTCACGTAGACCAGGTCGTCCTTGACGATGGGCGTCGGGATGACGGCGACCCTGCCTTTGCGGGGGGCGCGCCAAAGAAGCTTGCCGTCGTTTGCGGCGACGCCCGCCACGCTTTCCATGGTGAGTTGAATGTACTGTCGCACGCCGCCGATGGTGGCGGGCACCAGCGAGGCGTATTGGGCGGCATCGGTGAACTCCTTGCTCTGCCAGAGGGGCGCCCCGGTCTTCTTGTCCAAAGCCGCAATCGCGCCCTGCGCGCCGCCCGGTGTCACCGCGATCTTGTTCCCATCGAGCAGCGGGGACTCGCTGAACCCCCATTCGGGCAGGCTGCCGCCGAAGTCCGTGACAAGATGCTTGCGCCACAGTTCCTTGCCGGTGGCCGTCTCGAAGCAAGCCAACTCGCCATATTGGCCCACCGCAAAGAGACGGTCTCCATCCACCGTTGGTGTGCATCGGGGCCCCGCAAAACCGCCCCACCCCGGCGCGCCGGCCTTGCCCAGCCTGCTCGTCCAGAGCTTCGTGCCGTCGCTCTCCTTGAGCGCGATGATGTAATTCCCATCCGCCATGTCGCCCGCGGTGAAGATTCTTCCCTGGGCGACTGAGACCGTGGTGAAGCCGCTGCCCAGGCCGGCCGTTTTCCATGATAACCGCGGCCCGTCCGCCGGCCATGTCTTGAGCAGACCGGTCTCGGCGGAGCGCCCGGTGCGGTCCGAACCAAACCACTGCGGCCAATCGACGGCGTGGATTCCCGGGGCGAGCAGGAGCTCCAGAAGCAGCAACAGTGTCGTCTGAGCGCCATTCGATAGCCGATTGGTTCGTTTCATGGCGCGTCAGGTATATGTGTTCTGGAGGTGAAGTAAAGCCTGTTCGCGCCGGATCAGCGCAAAATATGCGAAGCAGTCGGCAAAGCATGTGGAGCCGATCTTGGGGCGGGCCGGGAAGGTGATGTGTATTGACAGCGACAACGCGGAGCGCTCCGCGGCGTCCGAGCCGCGGACTGGCGGCTGCGGACGGCGTTCGTCCGCGCCTCGTCCCGATCAGGGACGGCATGGGAGCGCGCGGGGGTCAACAACCTGGAATTGGAATCGATCATGAAGAGCTTCACGACAATTGATGGCAACGAGGCAGTCGCCTACGTCGCTTACCGCTGCAACGAGGTGATGGGCATTTACCCGATCACGCCCTCCTCGAACATGGGGGAATGGTGCGATCAGTGGGCCTCCGAAGGGGTCAAGAATCTCTGGGGCACCATTCCGAGCGTGGTGGCGATGCAGAGCGAGGGCGGCGCCGCGGGCACGGTGCACGGGGCGTTGCAGACCGGGGCATTGACCTGCACGTTCACGGCGTCGCAGGGGCTTCTGCTGAAGATTCCCAACATGCTCAAGATCGCCGGGGAACTGACGCCCACGGTGTTCCATATCAGCGCGCGCGCTCTGGCCACGCACGCACTCTCGATCTTTGGGGATCACAGCGACGTCATGCTGGCCCGCACCACCGGGTTTGCCATGCTCAGTTCCGACTCGGTACAGGAGGCGATGGACTTCGCGCTGATTGCGCAGGCGGCGACGCTCGAATCGCGCGTGCCGTTCCTGCACTTCTTCGACGGCTTCCGCACGTCGCATGAGGTGTCCAAAATCGAGCTGATTTCCGATGACACCATGCGGGCGATGATCAGCGAAGAAGCGGTCATCGCGCACCGCCAGCGCGCAATGAACCCCGATCGCCCCGTCCTGCGCGGCACGGCCCAGAACCCGGACGTCTTCTTCCAGGCGCGCGAGGCGTGCAATCCGTACTATTTGAAGTGTGCGGACGTGACCCAGCGGGCGATGGACAAGTTCCGCCAGTTGACCGGACGCGAGTACAAGGTGTTCCAGTACTCGGGCGCGCCGGACGCCACCGACATCGTCGTCCTGATGGGTTCGGCCTGTGAGACCGCGGACGAGACGGTTGACTTTCTCAACGCTCAGGGCGGGAAGTATGGCGTGGTGCGCGTGCGGCTCTATCGCCCGTTCGACGTGAAACGGTTCATCGAGTGCCTTCCGCCGACAGTCAAGACCGTTTCGGTTCTCGATCGGACCAAGGAGCCCGGGGCGGGGGGTGAACCGCTTTATCTCGATGTGGTGGCGGCTTTGGTGGAGGGGCTTCCGGAGGGTTACGGGCAGCTCAAGGCGATGCCGCGCGTGCTGGGCGGGCGCTACGGCCTATCATCGAAGGAGTTCACGCCGGCGATGCTCAAGGGCGTGTTTGACAATGCCCGCAGCGCGCAGCCGAAGAACCACTTCAGCGTCGGCATCGAGGATGATGTCACGCATTTCAGTCTCCCCTACGATCCGGACTTCTCGACCGAAGGCGAGAAGGTGGTGCGGGCGATGTTCTACGGCCTGGGATCCGACGGCACGGTGGGCGCGAACAAGAACTCGATCAAAATCATCGGCGAAAGCACCGGCAACTACGCGCAGGGGTATTTCGTCTACGATTCGAAGAAGGCCGGCGCCGTCACGGTCTCGCACTTGCGTTTCGGTCCGACGCCCATCCGGGCGACTTACCTGGTCAACAGGGCGAACTTCGTCGCCTGCCATCAGCCGGTGTTTCTCGAACGCTACGACATGCTGCAGCCCCTGGTGCCCGGCGGCACGTTCCTGCTCAACACGCCGTTCGGCGCCGACGAGATCTGGGATCGCCTTCCGCGCCCGATGCAGCTCCAAATGGTGAACAAGAAAGCGAAGTTCTTCGTGATCGATGCCATTAAAGTGGCCCGGGCTTCGGGCATGGGCAGCCGCATCAACACGGTGATGCAGACCTGTTTCTTCGCTCTCTCGGGCGTGCTGCCGCGCGACCAGGCCATCGAGCAGATCAAGTACACCATCAAGAAAACCTACGGCAGGAAGGGCGAAGACGTCGTGCGCAAGAACATCGAGGCCGTCGAGCACACCCTCACCCATCTGCATGAGGTGAAAGTCCCGGCGCAGATCACCAGCGGATTCGACATTCCGGATCCGTTCACCGCCGACGCGCCCAGCCGCATCAAGGAGACCCTTGGCAAAATCTACGGCGGGCAGGGCGATTCCCTCCCGGTGAGCGCCTTCCCTTGCGACGGCACGTTCCCCACCGCCACGACCCAGTACGAGAAGCGCAACCTCGCCCTCGAGATCCCGGTCTGGGACCCCAAGACCTGCATCCAGTGCGGCAAATGCACTGTCGTCTGTCCGCACGGCGCCATTCGGATGAAGGTGTACGACGCTGCGGCTCTCGACGGCGCGCCCGCCACATTCAAGTCGTGCGACGCCCGGGCGCCGGAGTGGAAGGGCATGAAGTACACCATTCAGGTCGCGCCCGAGGACTGCACCGGCTGCGTTCTCTGCGTGGACGCGTGCCCGGCGAAGAACAAGACCGAGGTGAAGCTCAAGGCGATCAACATGCGGCCCCAGGCCCCGCTGCGGCTCCCCGAACGCGAGAACTGGGGGTTCTTCCTAAAAATCCCCGATTTGGACCGCCGGAAGATCAAGGTGACGCAGTTGCGGCAGCAACAGGTGATGCGTCCGCTCTTCGAGTTCTCCGGCGCGTGCGCGGGCTGCGGCGAGACGCCGTACATCAAGCTGCTCTCCCAGCTCTTCGGCGATCGCGCCGTGATCGCCAACGCGACGGGCTGCAGTTCGATTTACGGCGGCAACCTGCCTACCACGCCTTACTGCGTGAATCACGAGGGACGCGGGCCGACCTGGAACAACTCCCTGTTCGAGGATTGCGCCGAGTTCGGTCTCGGGTTCCGGGTGTCGATCGACAAACAGCGCGAATTCGCGTGCGAACTCCTGCGGCGCATGACACCCACCCTCGGGGATGACCTCGTCAACGCCATCATCACCGCGGATCAGACCATGGAATCGGGCATCTACGACCAGCGCGAGCGGGTCGCCGCCCTCAAGCAGAAGCTCCAAGGGAATTCCTCGAGCGAAGCCCGGATGCTCCTGTCGGTCGCCGATAATCTGGTCCGCCGCAGCGTGTGGATGCTGGGCGGCGACGGCTGGGCGTACGATATCGGGTACGGCGGGCTCGACCACGTGCTGGCCAGCGGGCGCGATGTGAACGTGCTGGTGCTTGACACCGAGGTCTACTCGAACACGGGCGGTCAGATGTCGAAAGCCACTCCGCGCGGCGCCGTGGCCAAGTTCGCCGCGGGCGGAAAGCCCCTGGCCAAAAAGGACATGGGCCTCATCGCGATGACTTACGGCACAGTGTATGTCGCCAGCGTCGCCATGGGCGCCAAGGACGAGCACACGTTGCGGGCGTTCATCGAGGCCGAGTCCTATCCTGGCCCCTCCCTGATCATCGCCTACAGTCACTGCATCGCCCACGGCATCAACCTGGACGCAGGCATCGGGATGCGGCAGCAGAAGAGCGCCGTCGAGTCCGGTCAGTGGCTGCTCTATCGCTTCGACCCGCGCCGCGCCGCGGCGGGCGAGAACCCGCTCCAGCTCGATTCCCAGGCTGCCAAGACGCGTATCGCGGACTTCCTGATGTCCGAGAATCGCTTCAAGATGTTGACCAAGAGCAAGCCGGAAGATGCCAAGCGATTCTTCGAAATGGCCCAGAAGGACGCCGAAGCGCGCTGGCAGTTGTACACCTACATGGCGGCGCGCAAGCTGGGAGGCAACGGCACCCCTGCGGCACCGGCACCGGCGCCGGCTCCCGCGGCGAAGGCCTGAGGAACGCAATGACTGCCATTGGCGAGAACTGAATACTTGGAACGAGAAAGGAACCAATTATGGACTTCAGCACCACTTATCTCGGATTGAAACTGCGCAGTCCTCTCGTGCTCTCCGCCTGCCCGCTGACACAGGAGGTGGACGATATCAAGCGCGCAGAGGATTCCGGGGCCGGCGCCATCGTGCTCCCCTCGATGTTCGAAGAGCAGCTCCGACAGGAACGTGCGGAGCTGGATGCAGCGCTCGAACAGGGGACCCAGAGTTTCTCGGAGGCTCTGAGCTATTTCCCCGACGTCGGCGAGTTCCGCCTGGGCGGCGAGGATTACCTCGAGCACATTGCGGCGGCCAAGGCCGCAACCAAGATTCCTGTCATCGCCAGCCTGAACGGGGCGTCCCTGGGCGGTTGGACGGACTTCGCCAAGAAAATCCAGACGGCTGGGGCCGACGCCCTCGAACTGAATATCTACTACATCCCCACCGACCCCGATTTGACATCCGCCGATGTCGAGAAGACGTATCTGGATATCCTCAAAGCGGTCAAGCAGGCCGTCACGATTCCCGTCGCGGTCAAGCTCAGCCCCTTCTTCAGCAGCATGGCCAACGTCGCGCGCGAACTCGATCGCGCGGGCGCCGACGGCCTGGTCCTGTTCAATCGGTTTTATCAACCCGACATCGATCTCGAGACGCTCGAGGTCGAGCACAGTCTCCTGCTGAGCACGCCGCAGGCCCGCCGCCTGCCACTGCGCTGGGTCGCCATCCTGCACGGCCGCGTCAAGGCCAGCCTGGCCGCGACCAGCGGGATTCACACCGCTTCCGATGCCTTGAAGGTGCTCATGGCCGGCGCGGATGTGGCGATGCTCTGCTCGGTGCTGCTCCGCAAAGGCTTGCCCCAAATCGCCGCCATCGAGAAGGAGATGCGCCAGTGGATGGAACAGCACGAGTACGATTCGATCGAGCAACTCAAGGGTTCGCTGAGCCAGAAGAACTGCCCCGACCCGGCCGCCTTCGAGCGCGCGCAGTACATGCGGGTAATCTCGAGCTGGCGCCCGGCGTGACGCGGGGTGCTCCTCGAGCCCGCATTGGTCGGCGTGTTGGAGTTCTCAGCGTCGCGCTGATCTCCGCTCCATGAAACATGCGGGCAGGGACAGCAAGCGCGGCCCGTGAGCTGATCCCGACTCAAACGAAATGCCTGCCGGGCAGCCTATGCCGGGCAGGCAGGTGGCAGGCAGGCGGCACCGTTCCACTTCATGCATCGATCCTGTTTCGTCTTGAACAACTGCCTGCGCGCGAGCAGGGTTCAGCGGTGTGTAAAAGCGACCTTTCATGATTTGCGACGTCCGGTGTCGAACTGACTTTCACTGTGCAAGACTACGAAAAGCTCGGCGTTTTCTATCTGGGGCGTCGCTACGACCTGGGCAAGAACCAGAGCCTTCCGGAGCTCCTGCTCTACGAGTCCAAGCACCTCGTTACCCACGGCTTGGTCGTGGGCATGACCGGCAGCGGCAAGACCGGATTGTGCTTCGACATCGTCGAGGAAGCGGCCATGGACGGCATCCCGTCCATCGTCATTGATCCCAAAGGCGATCTGGGCAATCTGCTCCTGACATTCCCCGATTTGCGTCCGGAGGACTTTGCGCCCTGGATAAGCGAGGACGACGCGCGCAAGAAAGGGCTGTCGATGACCGACTACGCGGCGCAGCAAGCCGAGCTTTGGCGCCAAGGCCTCGCCCAGTGGAACCAGGATGGCGAGCGCATTCGGCGATTGCGGGCGGCGGCCGATTTCGCCCTCTACACGCCGGGGAGCAGCGCCGGTCGCCCGGTCTCAATCCTCGAGTCGTTCGCGGTCCCTCCGCCAGAAACGCTCGAGGACGGGGAATTGCTGCGGGAGCGGGTCGGCTCGATGGTGACAGGACTGCTCGGGCTCATAGGCGTCAGAGCCGATCCGGTCAAGAGCCGGGAGAGTATCCTGCTCGCCAATCTCTTGCAGAGCGCCTGGAGCGGAGGCCGCGACCTCGATCTCGCCGCCCTGATTCGCGAGGTCCAGGAGCCACCCGTGCGCCGAATCGGCGTGCTCGATGTCGAATCGTTCTACCCTGCCAAGGAGCGGTTCGAACTGGCCATGCAGCTCAACAACCTGCTCGCCTCGCCTAGCTTCGCCGCATGGATGCAGGGCGAAGCTCTTGACGTCGGACGATTCCTTTACACCGATGCCGGCAAACCGCGCGTGGCCATTTTCTCGATTGCGCATCTGGGCGATTCGGAGCGGATGTTCTTTGTCACTCTGCTGCTCAACCAAATCCTGAGCTGGATGCGCGGTCAGTCCGGCACCAACAGTCTGCGCGCGCTCGTGTACATGGACGAGATTTTCGGCTACTTCCCCCCGGTTGCCGATCCGCCCTCGAAGCAGCCTTTGCTGACTCTGCTCAAACAGGCGCGCGCCTATGGGGTGGGTCTGGTCCTCGCCACGCAGAACCCAGTCGATCTCGACTACCGTGGCCTGGCCAACATCGGTTCCTGGTTCATCGGGCGACTCCAGACCGACCGGGACAAGGCCCGCGTTCTCGAAGGCCTCGAAGGCGCCGCCGCCGGGCGGGGCGTGAAGTTCGATCGCGCCGCCGCCGAGCAACTGCTGGCCGGATTGGCCAGCCGCATCTTCCTTCTCCACAACGTCCACGACGACGAGCCGGATATCTTCGAGTCGCGTTGGGCAATGTCCTATCTGCGCGGCCCGCTTTCTCGGTCGCAAATCAAATCGCTCAACGACGCGCATCAGGACACGCCCTCGATCGCTCCTCCGGCCGCGGCCGGCCCCGCCGGCCCATCCACCCCAGTCGCCCCTGTACCGGTCGGCGGGCGATCGAGCCGCCCCGTGCTGCCGCCGCAAGTGCCGCAGTTCTTCGCGCCGGTGCGGGGTGTGCCGCCGCCGGGCAGCACGATCATCTACCAGCCGCGCGTGCTCGGCAGCGCGCAGGTCCGGTACGCCAACGCGAAGTTCAAGGTGGACCTGCTGCAGGATCTCATCGTGGCGACCGAGATCACGGACAGCGCCGTGCCCGTGGATTGGACCCTGGCGGAGGAACTCGCCATCACGGCAAATCAGTTGGAGAAGAGCCCGGTGGCGGCTGAGTTCGCCTCATGCCCGCCCGCCGCCGGCGATGCGAAGAACTACGCGGCCTGGGCGAAGGACTTTGCGACCTGGATCCAGAACCAGCGCAGGCTGACCCTGCTCCGATCGCCATCTCTGGGCCAGGTCTCGAAGCCGGGAGAGGAAGAGCGCGATTTTCGAATCCGCCTGCGGCAGGCCGCTCGGGAGGCGCGCGATGAGGCCGCGGAGAAGCTGCGCGCAAAGTACGCTCCAAAGATGGCCACACTCCAGGAGCGCCTGCGCAGGGCCGAGGCGGCCAGGCAACGCGAGATCGATCAGGCCAAACGGGCCAAGATGGATACGGTCATTTCCTTCGGCTCGACATTGCTCGGGGCCTTCCTGGGCCGGCGTGCCGTCTCTCTCGGCACGGTGAGCAAGGCCGGCACCGCGATGCGCAGCGCGGGCCGCGCGATGGGCCAGGCCGGCGATGTCGGGCGCGCCGAGGAAACCGTGGCGGCTGTGCAGCAGCAGTTGGAGAATCTCGAGTCGCAGTTCGAGGCTGAGAAGATGGCCCAAACCGAGGACCTCCCGGTCGAGACGCTCGAGACGATCGAACTGAGCCCCACCCGCTCGAACATCAACGTGCGGCTCGTGGCGCTGGTCTGGCTCCCGTTCATTCGCGCCGCCGCCGGCGTGACCAACCCCGCGTACTGAGTGCCCGCTCGACGGACGCTCCAGGCCGCCACCAGTTGGGGCCTCTCCCGCGGTCGCGGGATCGGCCCTCCGTCGTTCTTCGCCGGGGCGAGGCGTGTTACTCTTCCGATGGGATCTTCAGTTCCAGGTACAGGTCCCGCAGTTGCTTGAGGTCGGCTGTTCCGGGAGAATCGGTCATGAGGCAGGTTCCTTTCGCCGTCTTCGGGAAGGCGATGACATCGCGGATGCTCGGCGTGCCGCACAGCATGGCGACGAGACGGTCGAATCCGAGCGCGATGCCTCCGTGCGGCGGCGCGCCGTATCGGAACGCTTCGAGCATGTATCCGAAGCGCGCCTGGGCGATCTCGGGCGGAATTTGGAGCACGTCTTCGAACACCTTTTTCTGGACGGCGGGTTGGTGAATACGGATGGACCCGCCGCCCAACTCGACCCCGTTGACCACCACGTCGTAGTGCTGGCCGCGGACCTTTCTGGGGTCGGTGGTCAGGAATGGAATGTCCTCCGCCACGGGCGCCGTGAAGGGATGATGGCTCGAATACCAGCGGTTCTGCTCCTTGTCGAAACTGAGCAGCGGGAAGTCGACAACCCAGAGGAACTCGAAGCGATCGGATGGGATCGTCAGTTTGTCTTGCGCTTCGAGCACGGTCGCGGCGTAGAGGCGGATGCGACCGAGGATTTCGCACGCCATCAGCCATTCGCCCGCCGCAAACAGGATCAGGTCGCCTTCCTCGATATCGAGTTTCTGCCGCAGCAAGGTCTTCTCGGCGTCGGTGAAGAATTTGACCATCGGCGCCTTCCATTCGCCGTTCTCGACCTTTATGAAGGCGAGTCCTTTGGCGCCGCTGTCCTTGGCGATTTGCGTCATGGCCTCCATCTGGCCCTGGGTCACCCCGGCGAGTCCCTTGGCGTTGATGGCCTTGACCACGCCGCCGGCCTTGACGGCGTCCGAAAACACCTTGAACTCGCTGGCGCGAAACGCCTCGGTGAAATCCTCGAGCTCGAGCCCGAATCGCAAATCCGGTTTGTCGCTGCCGAAGCGGTCGAGCGCCTCGCGGAACGGCAGACGCCGAAACGGGGTGGCCAGATCGCGATTCAGAGCCCTCTTCCAGATGCGACTCAACAGGCCCTCGATTGTGGCGTAAATGTCCTCCCGATCGATGAACGACATCTCGATGTCGATCTGCGTGAACTCCGGCTGCCGATCCGCCCGCAAATCCTCGTCCCGAAAACACTTGGCAAGTTGGAAATACCGCTCGATGCCCGCGACCATCAGAATCTGTTTGAACTGCTGCGGGGATTGCGGAAGGGCATAAAACAGCCCGGGATTGGTCCGGCACGGCACCAGGAACTCGCGCGCCCCCTCGGGCGTCGACTTGAACAGCATCGGCGTCTCGATCTCGAGAAAGCCGTGCTCGTCGAAATAGGCGCGCGTGGCGGTCGCCACCGCGTGCCGCAAACGCAGGTTGCGCGCCATGTCGCCGCGGCGCAGATCCAGATAGCGGTACTTCAACCGCAGCTCCTCGTTGACCTTCGCGGCCGACTCGGGATCGTCGATCTGGAAGGGCAGGGGATCGGCCAGGTTCAAGACCTCGAGATCCTGGACCAGAACCTCGACTTCGCCCGTGGAAATCTTCGGATTCACCGTGCCGTCCGGGCGTTGGCGCACCGCTCCGCCAACGCGGATCACGCTCTCACTCCGCAGCCCGGCCGCCCGCTCGAAGACCTTCGCCGACAGATGCGAAGGATCAAACACCGCCTGCGTGCGGCCCTCGCGGTCGCGCACGTCGATGAAGATGACACCGCCGAGATCGCGACGGGAATGGACCCAGCCCGAGAGAGATACGGTTTGCCCGATGTGTTTCGGGCGCAATTCGTTGCAGTGATGTGTACGTTTCATGAACAACAGCGCGACTCACCAGCCCGCATCTCTCCGACCCTGAACACCATGGCTGGACACCGGGCTTCGAAGCCCAAGAGGCGGGCACCCCAGCGGCGCGTGACCTCACGCAACCGGCTGTGCCTGCACCAAGCCCGGTGTGGAACATCGGATCGAGCGAACCGCAAACGGGGGCGGATGGTGGGGCCCGGACCTGGAATTTCAAAGTGAATTCTTTCCGCTTCCTGCGTCGCGGAAGGAAGCAGCGCCTTGTGGCGAGGCATCGAAGGCTCGGGTGTTAGAACTCGCGAAGCTCTATGGAACATCCGGGCGAAGGCTTCACCGCCTCACCGATGTGCGTTCGGACAGCCACACCATGTCCTGGTTGTTGGGCGAAGCCACGTTGAGAGTCAACGCGCCATCGCGATAGGCGATCGGCTTGATCGTGCGGGGGTCCTTCCACTTTCGAATCTCGGCATGGCCATCGGCGAATGAAATGCCGGCCGCCCCATTGTGGTAGCTGGCGGGGTAGTCGATGATGTAGGCGCTCGAGGGATTGACCACCATCTTGTTGGCGAACCCGCCTGCGTTGATGCTGTCGGGATGCTCGTCGAGCAGGACGTAGAGCATCGAAGGGCCGGGTTCGGTGATTTCGCTCAGCTTGTAGTACGTCCGGTATTCCTTCTGTCCCGCGTGCATGCCCGGCGCTGTGGGCAGCCATTCGCCCGGCCCGCCCAACGCCTGGCTCATCCCCATGCTGCGCACGCGGTCATGCCGCCTCCCGCCAATGGTGACGTAGCTTTTGTCGGCAGGGCACTTGAAGACGTCCGCACTCTGGAGATAAGGCGCGATCTTGCTGTAACGCTCGGTCAGCAGGAGAAGCGTGTTGGTGTTGTCGCTGTTGCTCCCCTGATAATCGAGCCAGCCGCCGACCCACGAGTTCGGCTCGTCGCGGTTGTTGCCGGGCGCCGTGACGCTGTCGCCGTTGTCGTGCGCGTACGCCAGCCACGCAAGCTTCAGTTGCCTCAGATTATTGATGCACTGGATGCCATGGGCCTTGGTCTTGGCCCTGGCCAGCGCCGGCAGCAACATGCCGGCGAGAATGGCAATGATGGCAATGACCACGAGCAACTCGATCAGCGTAAACGCCCGGCATCGGAAGGGAATCACGCGCAGCGACATACTCACAATCTTCGGTTTGTTGGTGACGCCCCGACTGTAGCATCGCTTTCGCCAAAGGCGAGCCCGGAAATTGTCCGTTGCCTACCACCCCAACCTGGGGCTGGAGCGTCAGACCACGCGCAGCCTTGGCGAAGGCAATGGGGTCGCATCTAAATAGTTGACAATCGAGAATTGACTCCCTTTCCGGGCGCGGTTTTGCCCATCAGCCCGGGGCATGTCGAGCGCGCAGGAGTCGGTATGGGCTAGTCCGGCGCCCGCCGATAGCGCTTGGCTGCAATCGCGAGGGCGACAACGCCGAAGAGCGCAATCGGCCAGGGTCGCTGCATCACCTCGGCCACTTCGATGCCCTTGAGCATGATGCCTCGAACGAGCCGGAGAAAATGCGTGAGGGGGAGGATTTCGCCCAGGTACAGCGCCCAGGCGGGCATGCCGCGAAACGGGAACATGAACCCCGAGAGCAGGATGGAAGACAGGAACACGAAGAAGGCCATCTGCATCGGCTGAAGCTGGTTGCGCCCAATGATCGAGAAGGTGATGCCCATCGCCGGATTGGCCACAATGAACACGAACGCGGCGACCAGCAACATGGTGACGCTGCCGACTATAGGCACGCCAAAGAGGAAGTAACCCGCCGCCAGAATCGCCGCGACCTGGATGTAGCCAATCGGTATGTAGGGAATGATCTTGCCGATGAGAACCTCCAACGGACGCGTGGGCATCGCGAGCAGGTTCTCCACCGTGCCCCGCTCCCGTTCGCCCGTGATGGCCAGACCCCTGATCAGGATCATCATCGGTGCATCTCCCCCCCCAGAAGTCCCGCCGCGCCTTCGGGTCCACGCCCGCGGTCGGTTCGTCCAGCAACAGCAACTTCGGCTCGTGGATCATGCAGGCAGCCAGATCGGAAAAGCCAGATCGGAAAGGCTGGCACGATCCGATCGCAGTGGTACTCTGGGCGCGCCACTGATTCACCGAAAGAACACGCACATGAAAACGAACCGTCCAATCTCCGATCCGACATCCGTAAACCGCCGCGGCTTTCTCAAGACCTCGGTCACAGTCGCTGGGACAGCACTTGTCGGCGCACTCGATGTGGGGCGCTTCGCGCACGCGGCCGAGAGCGCCACACTCAAGCTCGGCCTGATTGGCTGCGGCGGACGCGGCACGGGCGCGGTCGGGGACGCGATGCATGGCGACTCGGGCACCGTGCTCTGGGCGGCTGCCGATGCTTTTCCCGACAAGATCGAGACTTCGCTCAGCACGCTGACTCCGATGTTTCCGGGTCGGGTCCAGGTGCCGCGGGAGAGGCGGTTTGCGGGGCTGAACGGGTATCGCGGCGTGATCGAGAATTGCGATGTAGTCCTGCTCGCCTGCGCGTCCCGGTTTCATCCGGACTATGCCCTGGCGGCGGTCCGGGCCAGGAAGCACGTGTTCATCGAGAAGCCGGCGGCGGTGGATATTGTCGGGATCCGGAAGATTCTCGAAGCCGACGCGTTGTCCAAAGCGAACGGGACAGGGGTGCTTGCGGGCGTGACGTATCGCTATCACCTGGGGCGGCGCGAGGCGATACAGCGGGTGCACGGGGGCGAGATCGGCGAGATTGTGGCGATTCAGTGTGATTACCTGCGCGGGCCCTACCGATTGATCGACCGACAGGCCCAATGGAGCGAGATGGAATATCAGTTGCGCAATTGGTATCACTTCACCTGGCTTTCGGGCGATGACATCCCTCAATCGCTCGTCCATAATCTCGACTCGGCCCTGTGGGCGTTGGGCGATGTGATGCCCGACCACGCCTATGGGATGGGAGGGCGCTCGACGCATTTCCAGGCCTCGATGGGCACGTCGTTCGACCATCATCACGTCACCTATGAATACGCCGATGGACGCTGCATCTACGGATCCTGCCGGACGGCGACCGGCTGTTTCGGATTGAACAAAGACGTGTTTCACGGCACCAAGGGCCGCTGTCATTTCGCCGCTTTCGACCGTCCGTATTTCACCGATCTGGCGGGTAAGGTCACCTGGCGGGCTGACGCCGCGGCTTCGGCAAAATCGCCCTACGAGCAGATGCATGTCGAGTTCCTGCAATCGATCCGGGACGGGACGCCGTTCCAGCGGGCGAAGACCCTGGCCGATTCGACTATGGCGACCGTGGTCGGGCAGATGGCAGTCTACTCCGGGCAGAAGACCACATGGAAGGACGCTTGGGATTCGGGGTTCGCTTTTCAACCCGCGGGCGAGGTGACGATGGATACGGAGCCGCCGGTCAAACCCGGCGCCGACGGCATCTATCCAGTGGCCATTCCCGGGCAGACCAAGCTGATTTGACGCGGGTCGCGGTCAGCATGGCGAGGATGCTATGGCCGAAGGTCCCAACCGCTACATCAACCGGGAGCTTAGTTGGCTCGAGTTCAATCAGCGTGTGCTCGACGAGGCGCTGGACTGTCGCAATCCGCTGCTCGAGCGGGTCAAGTTCTTCTGCATCGTCAGTTCGAACCTCGACGAGTTCTTCGAAGTCCGGGTTGCCGGGCTCAAGCAGCAGGTGCAGAGCGGTGTCGCCGAGCGATCTCCCGACGGGCTGACGCCGACCGAGTGCTGCCGGGCGATCGCGCGGCGCGTCCGACGCATGGTCAAGGATCAATACACCTGTTGGCGGGAGCAACTGGTGCCGGAGCTTGGGCGGCATGGGATTCGATTCACGCGGGTCGCCGACCTCGATGAGGAAGATCGGCAGTGGCTGGACCGGTTCTATCGCGCGGAGGTCCGTCCGGTGTTGACACCGCTTTCGATCGACCCGGCCCATCCGTTTCCGCAGCTTCTCAACAAGAGGCTCAATCTCATCGTTCAGGTGCGGGCGAATATCCATGGTCGCAAGCGCGGGCGGCTGGCTGTGGTGGAGGTGCCCCGCATCCTGCCGCGTCTGATCGAGCTTCCCCGCGACGGCGGCGCCAAGGAGTACGTGTTTCTCGGGAACCTGATCGGCCACTACCTGGCTGACCTGTTCCCGGGGATGCTGATCCTGGGGCACTGGCTGTTCCGAGTGACGCGGAACAGCGAGCTCTACCTCGATGAGGAGGATGTGGCCAACCTGCTCAGCGCGGTGGAGACGCGACTGCATCGCCGACTCAAGGGCGAGGCGGTGCGTCTGGAGGTGGAGCGCGATTGCCCGATCGATATCCGGGACGAACTGCTGCGAACCCTGCATTTGGACGAGGACGACCTTTACGTCCTGGACGGGCCGCTGAACCCGACGCGCCTCATGACGCTCTGCCCAAACGATCGCCAGCCCGAGCTGCATGATCCGCCCTTCCTGGCGCCGGCTCCCCTGGTCCTGCGCGATGCGCCCGACCTCTTTGCGGCGATCAGAGATCGGGACATTCTGCTGCATCATCCGTATGAGAGCTTCGAGTGCGTGGTCGGCTTCCTGCAGCAGGCGGCCACCGACCCCCGCGTGCTGGCCATCAAGCAGACTCTCTACCGCACCGGCGGGGACGCGCGGATCATAGGCGCGCTCATGGACGCGGTGCACAACGGCAAACAGGTCACCGCCGTAGTCGAGTTGAAGGCGCGTTTCGACGAGGCCAACAACATCGAATGGTCGAGACAGCTCGAACAGGCCGGAGTTTATGTCGTCTACGGTTTGGTCGGCCTCAAGATCCATTGCAAGGTGACGCTGGTGGTTCGGCGCGACGACGACGGCATCCGGCGCTATCTGCACTTGAGCACGGGAAACTACAATCCCACCACGGCGAAGCTCTACACGGACATCGGGCTGCTCACGTGCCACCCCGATTTCGGCGAGGATGCCACCTGCCTGTTCAACTTGCTGACGGGGATTTGCCAGTTCCAGGAGACTCGGAAGTTTGTGGTGGCGCCGTTCGAGCTTCATGACCGCATGCTGGCGTTGATCCGGCGCGAGGCCGACAATGCGCGCCGCGGGCTGCCGGCTCGCATTGTCGCGAAGATGAACTCGTTGGTCGACCGGAAGATCATCGATGCCCTCTACGAAGCCTCGCAAGCGGGTGTGCGGATCGATCTTGTCGTGCGCGGAATCTGCTGCCTGCGGGCCGGGCAGCCCGGTCTGAGCGAAACGATCACCGTGCGGAGCATCGTCGGGCGTTTCCTGGAACATAGCCGAATCTTTGCCTTCCATAACGCCTGCCGGCCCGAGGTCTGGCTTTCGAGCGCCGATTGGATGCCCCGGAATTTCTTCAAGCGCATCGAGGTGGCGTTTCCCATCGAGGACGGGAACTTGCGCGACCGCGTCCTGTGGGAACTGGACTCGGTGATCCTGGGCGACACTGTCAAGGCCCGCGCGCTGTTCCCCGATGGGAGTTACCAACGCGTCCGCGTGCCGCGGGGAGCCAAGCCGCTGGACAGCCAGGCTGAACTGATCCGCCGGGCGCTCGAGGGAGCCGCGTCGACTCCAGGACGCAGCGAGTCCGCGTCTTCGTACCCGAAGGTGCGCCTGGCGCCGCGCCCCAGGGCGAAGGCGGGGAGCTGAGGGCAAGACGGGGCGCATCTCAGCTTTTTCCTGGGGGGGTACCATTTGTGAACGACCGGTCAGGTGATTGAGGCGTGGGGGGAGCGGTGGTTGGTGAGTTCACGGGTTGGGTTTTCGGGTTGGCTCTGGTGGTCCTCAAACGGCTGCTCCAAGCCCGTCTTCAAAGACATGGCCGCCCGCACCTTGTTGCTCAAGCTGGAGCAACGCGGGTGGATTCGTCTGCCCCCCGCCGCTGTTGCCCGTCCAACCGCATGCGCCGGGCTCTTGCATCGCCGGAGGTCCCGGCGGTGCCCCCCACTGTGTTGATCGCTCCGTTGTCGGCGCTGCTCCCCCTGCGCATCACAGAAATCAGCAGGCAGGGCTCTCCGCCCGTTCAGGTCGATTTCCGGGAGATTGTGGGCGGGCGCAGCATCCTGAAAGCCGCATCGGACGTATACGCGGGGCATCCTCTCGTCGTGATGGGGGAAGCCTCTGGCGAGAGGAGGCATGCCGGGGCAAACCGATGGCGAGCGTGTGGTGCGAACGCTGATCTTGTTGGTGGCGTTTCCGGCCCTCGGGCACACCAATCGGCACGGCCCGTTCCGCTTGCATTTGCTCAAGATAATCTCGTTCCTCAAACAACAACTCGGACTCGCGGTTCCGGCCGAGCGGCGGGAATGCATCGAGCGGATGCTTGTCACCGCTCGAGCTCGAGTTCTTCCCGCACACCACACTACACGCCCCAGCCTTCGCGGGCGGGCGGGTTAACCATCTGCTGCGCCTCGGCAGGGCCGGCAACCTTCAAGGCGGCGCTATCCCAGCCCAGAGGCTCGCCGCAGCGGATCGCCATGTTCGCCAGGCAGAGCGCTTCGGTCACCTTCGATGAAAAGACGAAGTTCGCCCCGGTTGACTTGCGCCGATCGCCGATCGCATCGAGCCACTCGCGCTCGTTCCCCGGCGAACGCGGCAGTGTCTTCGGCGGCTCCTTGAAGGCCCGCATGGCCGCCGACGGAATCAGGCGCGGCCGCCCCCCCACGAAATCAGCCAGAATGGTCCCCTGATCGCCGACGAACATCAGCCCCTCGGCTTCGAGTTTCTCGGAGGCATCGAGAATCGAGGGCCGTGCGGGGCGCAGACCGCCGTCGAACCATCGCAACTTCACCGGCGCCTGCCCGCCGCGCGCCTCGAACTCGAGATGCACCATCGAGGCCAATGGATAGCTCGCCGCGTAACGATTGGTCGAACTCGCCTCCGCGCCAACCGGCGCATCGAGTCCGAGCACGCGGAAGATGGTGTCGAAACTGTAACAGCCCATGTCGCCAAACGCGCCGCAGCCAAAATCCACCCACCCGCGCCACACAAACGGCAGATACGCGTGATGGAACGGACGCTCCGAAGCCGGCCCGAGCCAGAGGTCCCAATCCATACCCTCAGGCACAGGCTGGCCTGCGGCCGGCGCCGGGATGCCCTGCGGCCAGAACGGACGCGAAGACCAGTTGATCACCTCGCGGACCTTGCCGATCGCCCCCGCGCCGACCCACTCGCACAGGCGGCGGGTGTCTTCGGATGCCTGCGGCCCAACCGCAACTTGCGTGGCCAAACCGCTCTCTTTGGCCACTGCCGCCATCCGTCCCGCCTCGTGGATGGTCCGGGTCATCGGCTTCTGGCAATAGACGTGCTTGCCCGCCTTCAGTGCGGCGATCGATATGGCCGCATGCAGGTGGTCCGGACTGCACACGACAACAGCATCCAGGTCGCGCTCCCGGTCGAGCAACTCTCGGAAATCGGCGTAGCTCGAACAGCCGCGCGAACGCGTTGCGCCGCTGCGCTTCGCGTTCCACGCGTCCACGATCTTCTGTGCCGGCTCGCGACCGCAGACGCCCGCCGGGACCTTCATGGTCGGCGTGAGTTCGAGCATTGGCTGGTTCGGACTCAGCCATTCCCAGCCCGAGCTCACGCCCAGCAAACGGTGCACTTCGTTGGCGAACTCGCTCTGGCCCCACTGATGATAGTCGGCGGCGCTCTTGACCGGATCGCACACCGCCACCGCCTGCACTTCGGGTTGCTTGAGAAAACTGATCATCACACGCAACCCCTGCGAGCCCACGCCGATGAAGGCCACGTTGATCCGGCTGTTTGGCGCTGTCTCCCCCGTCCGGCCCAGCACGGCCGCCGGGATGATCGTGAAAGCCGTCGCGGCGGCGCCGCTCGAGGCGAGGAAATGCCGGCGATTCATCGAGGGTGCATTCATAGACGATTTCATTGCGTGTTGCCGTACATGCTAACCGCTCGGACACGCCGCGCAAGCCCTGTCGTCCCCCGACAGCACTGGCGCCTCGAAGACCACGCATGAAGCCCAGGGGACTCGCCCGTTCATTCGTGCCCCACCCTGGTTCATGAGGGAAGCCGGGCGCGGTGACTGACATCGAAGGGGATTCACCACAGAGACGCAGAGGGCACAAAGGCCATGGTCGTCATGAATGTTGTGCGGATCATGAAGGGCGGGGGACTCTTGCGTTCATGTTCCGCCCTAATTCATGAGGAGCCCTGCGAATGAGCAAGCGGCGGAACAAAAAAAAGGGGCAGCCAAGCTGCCCCTTTCGAGATGAGATTCAATCGAGCGTGTGCCTGCTAGTGCTTACTTGCACTGTTAAACGATATATTGTATGTTGGGGGGCATGGCAAGACACGCCCCTACCATCAGTTGTGGTCCGGCAGAGCGGCAAGAGCTTGAACGACTGGCCGGGAGTCGGAC
>Ga0255342_1000627_pt1 | contig 58385 bp, 47 predicted proteins | sample wastewater_treat_3_FD_192416 | JGI IMG/M metagenome (GOLD analysis project Ga0255342, IMG submission 192416) | Wastewater microbial communities from Lulu Island WWTP, Vancouver, Canada - plant14 | ecosystem: Engineered > WWTP > Wastewater > Unclassified | place: Canada: Vancouver, British...
GGGCTTGACAGCAAACACATTTTACCGCCGTATCCGTGAGTATGAGGCTGCCCACCACATCTCCGAGCAGACTTCCACTTGATGATAACCGCCAGCGGAACGGAAATGCCCCTCACAGCCGTCCGAACCTGCGGAGCGTAAAACTAACCACCAAAAAAAGCACCCTCTCAGATACGCTCCGAGTGGGTGCTGTTACTATGTATCATTTGGGTATCCGCTGATTATGGGATATGCCATAATGCTGATTTTGATTTATGCGGAACGGTTTTTGAGTGCGCCAATAGACTAAGGTTAATGGCATATAGCTGATAGCTTTATTTTTCTTTCAAACTTTCATCAAAACCTTTCACGATTGGATCAAGGAAGTATCTCATGACAGATTGCTTTCCGATCTTAACTTCGACAGCTCCTGATAAACCGGACATCACATTGATATTCGGGTTTGTGTTATCAACATCCAGCTTCACAAGATAAACGCTGCCTAATTGCTCACTGTTGAAAGAACTGGGGCTGATATACTTGACCGTCCCTTTTACCGTACCATATTTGTTGTACGGATATGCTTCGAGCTTTATCTCTGCTTCCATTCCAACCGTAATATCGGCGATATCCATGTTTTTTACATAGCAAACCATTTCCACAGGAGTGTCCGCCGGAACGATCGTTATAATTTGCTGTGCCGATGTTACAGTCTCACCTACGTTATTTACTGCACTGCTGTTGATGTAACCATTGACCGGAGCAGTGACCTTTTGGTAATCAAGCGAAAGCTGGTACTTTTCAAGTTCAGAATCAGCCTGTTTCAATTTACTGTTGATATCTGAAATATTGGAGTTGATCTGCTCGCTGTAAGAAGTCTGCGCATTCAGAATGTTCAGCTCCGCCTGCAGATATTCATTCTCCGCTTGTTGAAGCACAAGTTTTTGTGCATTGAATTCTGCCACGGAAATCATAGGATTTGTGTTGTAGTCGTCATATTTGATTTGTGCGATGTCTCTTGTAAGACCGGCGTTTTCTTTGGTACTTTCAAGAATGCTCAGATTATTCTGATAAGCCTTCTCATTGTCAATGATTGTAAGGATGTATGGTTGAAGATTTGCACCGTACTTTGTAAGATCAACTGTTGAAACGTCCTCTCCATTTTTTATCATTGTGTATATCTCTTTTTGCGCCTCCAGCACTTCTTTTTGTTGCGAAAGCGCTTCTACGTCGATGTCAATGCTCTGCGTATCGAGTTCGATTAGCACATCTCCGGCTTTCACATATGCCCCTTCCTCAACATTGATCGCCTTCACAGTTCCACTGGTATAGGTGTTAAGTGAACTGATATTTCCCACCGGCTGCATGGTACCGCTGGACGTGACAACAATATCCACCTCTGATAAGCAAGCCCATACGATTGCTGCAATTAAAAGCGTGAAAACACCGAGAATGATAACAGTTCCGGCTTTATGTGCAGGTCGTTCAATGATTTCAAGCATAGATGGCATAAAGTCATATTTCAATTCTTTATCACGCTTACTGCTATGCCTGAGAACATAGTCCTTCTGTGCCTTATCCATCGACCTCACCCCTTTGCTGCTGATTATATAGATAAGCATACAATCCGTTCAGAGCCATAAGATTATCATGCGTATCATATTCAACAAGATCGCCTTTGTCGATAACCATTATTTTCTGCGCATCCTTTAAAGTGGAAAGACGGTGTGCAATGATGATAACAGTCCTATTCTTGCAGATCTCTTTCAGGTTATTTTGAATGATACTTTCAGATTCATAATCAAGAGCTGATGTTGCCTCATCGAAGATGAGGATTCTCGGATCGTTGAGAATTGCTCGTGCGATAGCAACTCTCTGCTTCTGACCTCCGGATAGTCCCATGCCTTTTTCACCAATAATTGTATCATAGCCGTTAGGCAGTTCAAGGATAAAGTCGTGTGCGCCTGCGATTTTTGCACATTCTATGATTCTATCCATAGTTGCTGTGGGACAGTGGATCGAGATGTTTTCTGCTACTGTGCCATTAAACATGAAGTTTTCCTGCAATACTACACCAATCTGCTTTCTGAGCATTGCAGGGTTTACAAGGGAAATGTCCATTCCATCAACGGATATTTTTCCGGCTTCCGGTATGTAAAGCCGTTGTATCAACTTGGAAATTGTACTTTTACCAGAACCGCTTCGCCCTACAACACCCACAACCATTCCTGCCGGTATTTCAAATGACATTCCCTTGATAACTTCTCCACCCTGCGGATTGTAACGGAAATGCACCTGATCGAATACGATTTTTCCCTGTACTCTTGGCATGGAAGTCTGATTGGCGTTCAGGATAGGTTCAGGAGCGGTGTTGAAAATATCACCGATACGCTTTACTGAAAGTGATGCTTGCTGATATTCCTGCCAAAGCTGCACAAGACGTAGCACAGGACCGCTGACTCTGCCGGAGAGCATACGAAACGCAACAAGCTGACCTACGGTAAAATTACCGTCCATAACTGCCTTTGCACCGAAGAAGAGGATCAAAAGGTCGAATACTTTCTGAATGAACTGTCCTGTCGTTCCTGCCGTAGCAGATACCATAGAAGTTTTATAGCTTGCTTTGACATATTCAGCCTGCAAGTCTCCCCACTTCTTCTCAAATTTAGGCTCTAATGCGTAGGATTTTACGGTCTGAACTCCTGTGATAGATTCCACAAGGAACGATTGCGTATTTGCTCCTGTCTCAAATTTCTCATCAAGACGCTTCTTGAAAAGAGGTGTCACGATTGCAGAAAGTATCGCATAGACTGGTATCGAACAGATAACAATAACAGTCAACATTTTACTATAACAGAACAGCACCACGATATACACAATTATAAAGATAAGATCTATCATCGAACTTAGCGGCGTTCCTGTCAGGAAACTTCGTATACTGTCAAGTTCACGGACTCTTGCTACCGTTTCACCCACACGACGGGATTCAAAGTATTTCAGCGGCAGCGCAAACAGATGCTTAAACAGCCGGAAACTAAGCATAACATCAATGCGGTTTGTAGTATGTGTGAACACATAATTTTTAGCCAGTCCGAGTATCAGTTCATAAATGTACACGATAGCAATTCCTATCGTCAGGACATTCAGCGTAGAAATGCTACGATGCACTAACACCTTATCCACAACGACTTGCGTCATTACAGGTGTCAGAATACCTAATATCTGTATCGTGAAAACGGCAATGAGAACCTGTATAAACTCTTTCTTAAATTTCAGTATGGTAGGAATAAACCACTTAAAGCTGAAAGCTGCTTCACGGTCGATTACGCCCTTTTTGTTGATGATTATTGCTGTTCCGTCCCACATTTTTGCAAGTTCATCGCGACTAACAACTTCCGGTGCAGGCTTGTCTGTATGCAAAATCATAAATTTGTCATCCTGCGACTTTGCAATGATGAAAAACTCATCGTCGTTGCCTTTTGCAATCATAGGAGCGTTGACATCCTTCAGCTTCTTTATGTTCAGACTGCACAGCTTTGCTTTCATCTTCAAGGCTTTTGCAGACTGCATGATCTCTATTTCTCCGGTTTTCTGCTCCGGATCAAGGACAGACAGATTTTCAGCTTGTTCCTTCGTAATCGGAATGCCATGAAATTTCATGACAATCATAAAACAGGACAACCCACTGTCTTGTTTTTTTGCCATATTCTAACCTCCGTAAGCGCAAAAAGCGCAGTAGCATGAAAGCTGCTGCGCTCTCGCTATCTGTCTCTTTTACTGTAATGCGCCTACAAGCAGTGAATCTGTCAGAGAAGTATCCACTGTAATGTCAGTGATGTTCACGCTGTCAGAAATCTGATCATTGTTGCCGAATGCGGACATATTCTCCGCAAGCAGCATGGCCTGGATATCCGTCACATCCGAGATATCATCACTTCCGTCAATCAGCGCTGTACTCTCGGTCAAATTGGTAATCACAGTGTTGTCATTCGTGAGAAGATCGGACAAGCATGTATCGTCTGCATACATGGATTCCAGAAGCTCTGCATTTACCTGCTCGGTATCCTCGATCTCGTCAGGCTGCTTTGTCAGTACAAGCTGCCATGTGTCCTTATCGACATAGCCTTCTGCACCATCGGCAAACTTGAATGTGAATGTTGACTGCCCCCACTTGAAATTGCTGATGGTCAGCACATCATCTGTACCATTCACAGAGATAAGCAGATTTGAGCCCCACTGGTCGGATACAGTGATCTCATTGGAGTTGATGTCGGTCAGCATTACGATACTGTGGTCGCTGCCCCACTCATTGATGGTATCCTGTGCATAGCCCTTTGCGAAAATGTAAGTATCCTCGCCGTTACCGCCGTTGAGCTGGTCATTCCCAGTACCGCCATCGAGAGTATCGTTTCCGTCATTGCCGTAGAGTGTGTCGTTTCCAGCTTCACCGTACAGTTCATCATTACCATTTCCGCCGCTGAGTCCGTCATTTCCTGCGCCTGCGTGGATCACACCGCCGTCATTGCCCTGAATTGCAAGCCATTCATCAGCATCTGTTCCGTAAATCGGTGCAGAGACAGCCTGAATATCATACTGCCCAAGAACAGTCTCATCGTCGAACACAAAATTAAAGTCTCGATTGCTGTTGAAGTTGAAGAAGCCCTGAATGATCAGCCTGTCGCCTGTCCCCTCACCAAAGTCAATCACAAGGTCGTTGTTCGCCATTCTGGTATTATGCATATCAGCCACTGTGTAGCCATGGATGCGGATCGTGTTCAGGTCGGCAGAAGCGTTGATTGTATCGATGTCATAGCCAATACCAAAGACATAGGTATCACCGCCATGGTCTCCTTGGAGATAGTCGTTGCCTGCGCCTCCGTCAAGAACATCTGCACCGCCGCCGGCATAGATTTGGTCATCGCCGTCTCCGCCATAGAGGAAACCGCCGTGATCGCCGCTGTAGATGATGTCATTACCAGCACCGCCGTAAATAGTATTCACACCGTTGCCGCCGTAGAGATGGTCATCCCCGTTGCCGCCCTCGATATAGTCATCATCGTTTCCGCCGTAAATGTAGTCGTCACCATCGCCGCCGTACATCTCATTGCTGCCATTTCCACCGTTCATGGTATCATTTCCGGCACCGCCTTCAATGTGATCAGCGAGTTCGCCTCCGGTAAAGTTATCATCGCCGTCTCCGCCATACATATAGTTCAAACCATTTCCGCCATAGAAGGTATCGTCGCCATCCTCACCATACATATAGTTGATGCCCTCTCCGCCGACAAAGATGTCATTTCCTGTGCCGCCATACAATGTATCCGTACCGTTTCCGGCTTCAAGATAATCATCGCCTGCATCGCCGTAGAGGGTATCATCGCCGTCACCGCCGAACAGGGAGTCATTTCCGTTACCGCCGTGAAGTTCATCATCTCCTGCATCAGCATAGAGTGTATCATTGCCATCTCCGCCTGAAAGATAATCGTCCCCATCGTTTCCTGCGATTACATCATCCCCGTCTTCGCCGAAGAGCCGGTCGTTTCCGGCACCGCCGATAAGAACGTCATTGCCTGCACCTGCATGGATCGTATCGTTTCCGTCGCCGCCATCCAGATAACCGTCGCCGGTTCCGTCTGTAATCGTATCATCTCCGCCTTCGCCGCGAATGATATTTATACCATTGCCACCCGTGATAGTGTCGTCACCGTCTCCGCCATAGATGAAGTTGAGGTTGTCACCACCTGTGATGGTATCATTACCATCATTGCCTTTGATAATATTGAATCCACTGCCACCTGCAATGACATCGTCTCCATCCGTACCTTCGATGACCTGACGAGAAGTTCCACCGCCGATGATCTGTGCTTCACCATCAAAAATGAAATCATAGTATTCAGGCATATTGATGAAATCCGGAATAGAGATCGTCTCTCCGGTCTCGTGATGGACAAGCGAAATGCCGCTGTGAATGTCAATACGCAATGCGTAGTCCTCCGCACTCAGTTCATCGCCGAACACAAGTGTGCTGCGTCCTTCGGAGTCGTAAATTGTATCATTGCCGTGGTCAGCATTGATGTAGTAGGTATCATCGCCTGCGCCGCCAGAAAGCGTGTCGTCTCCTGTACCGCCGCTGAGAGAATCATCTCCTTCTCCGCCGTCAAGGATGTCATTTCCTTCGCCTCCGTCAAGCATATCGTTTCCATCCCCGCCGTAGAGCATGTCATCCCCTTCGTTTCCGGTGATCGTGTCATTTCCGCTGCCGCCGTAAATCGTATCGTTTCCGGTGTTGCCTTCGATCGTGTCGTTACCATCGCCGCCATAGAGAAGATCATTTCCTTCACCGCCATTGATGGTGTCATCACCATCTTCGCCGTATATCACTTCATTGAGAACAGTACCATTGATAGTATCGTTGCCGGCTTCACCATAGAAAATAGATTTCTCGCGAGTTCCGCTCAGGGTATCGTTTCCGTCAGTGCCGAAGTAAGCATTGTCACCCGCACGGTCAATCATTTTGACGATATCATATGATGCGTTCTCCGAAAAATAGGCACGATACTCTTCAAAACATCCGTCATAATAATAATTGTCTAGATATCGGAGATAAGATGCTGCATCAGCAATCAGCACAGCACCATCCTCGCTAAATGCGTTGTTGAAGCGGAGATACTGGTTGAAAATGGACAGATCCAGCTTCGTTACACCATCGGTCTCTTCCACGAGAATATAGGGAAGCACCTTCTTGAGCGTCGTCTGTGCCAACAATTCGCAATAATACATATTGATGATTGTGTCATATGCCGCATTCAGGAGCGGTGTTGCGGCAGCGTTCGGATCAGCACCGTTCTGCCCTTCAAATTCCTGACCGAGCAGGCATTCAAGTGCAGTCAGCTTCTTGGCATCCATATAAACACCTCTGCTGCCGTCTTCTGTATTCTCTGCGCCAGTCATAATCATGAGCATATCCGAAATCAGACTCTTGCGCGTACTTTCATCTGTAGTGTCCATAAAACTAGTGACAAGCTCAGTCAGTCTTCCGGTTGCGTCGAGAGTCATAGCCTTATGGAGAGAGTAGACATTACCCATGCCGTTCACATTGGGGAGCGCAGCAATTTGTTCCGGAATCTCAATCGGATTGGTATCCACGGTATTAAATTTCTGGGACATCACCCAATATTCTGCCATACGCGACTCCGTACCATCAGTAAAACTAAATGTACCAACATTGCCAAGAACCGTACCAGACTTCGTATTGGTACTGAGCTTGCTGTAGTCAAGATTGATGGACTCAATATGCATATCCGTGAGCGTTTTGAGTTCGCCCTCATCCGAGATACCGTTGCCGTTGAGATCCTGCCATACAAGAAGCTGTTCAAAGCGCTCATCCTCAGCATTGATGATGCCATCTCCGTTGGAATCAAATTCTGCGAGTGCCTCAAAACCGTTTGCAGCCTTTTCACCGGATTTCAGAATGGTATTATCGCCAAATACCTCAGTACCATCATTGATGACACCATCTTCATTCTTGTCATACGCCAAGATTGCATCATCACCCTGAATCCAGTTGATACGCTCAGCCATTCCGTTGCCGTCAAGATCAAAGTTGACACCTCCATTGAGTGATGTCGGATTGAATCCATTATTGCCGAGATCCAGCACGATGGGGTCAACGCGGCTGGTCTTGCCATCATTGAACTTTCCGTCCGCATCGCTTCCGCCGGCATTGCCCTTGTCATCAGGGTTATAGGATTTTCCACCGGCGATTTTGCCATCGCCATCAATATCAGTTTGTTTTTTGTTTTCGTAATTATTGACAGCAGTCTCGTAATCGGAAAGGGTTTGATTCAGTTCGTTGATTTGATTCTTGATACTGCTCGGAAGGAAGTCTTTGTAAGCTTCTGCCATTTCATTAAGAGCCTGAATACCTTCCTTATCAGACTGGATGCTTTCATTGTTTTCGCCAATAATTTCCTCAATGGCTTCATCCAGCTCTTCAAGCATCTGGATATAATTAACAATGATAGTCGCACCCTTATCAAAAGTATCAGCGGCGACTGAGAGAATCGTAGATACACATTCTCCAGCTATTCCAGGAACGTGTGAGACAATGGTCGAACTCATGTGCAAAAGACCTGATGTAATCTTCTGAATTGCTCGTCCTCTGTCCGCATTATTCCCTTCTAATCCTAAAAGATCACCCAACGTGTCGATACCCTCCGCTATATTGAACGCCTGCTCAGATAGCGAAACAAGATCTTCAGCTCCACTTATTAACGCATCCGCATTAGCAATCCATTTGCTATAATCCTTGTGAGTGCCCGCTAATTGGGCAAGCTTCTCATTGTATTCATTCACACCTACAGCAGAACTTTCACAAATGAAATTAGAAATGTTCCCGTAATTCAGGTTGCTGTTTAAGCTTTCGAGAGTGTATTTGATTCCGATTTTGCTGTACTTGATGTACTGATCACGCCACCACTCAGGATCTTCTAATTTTGAAAAATCGACCAATTTTCCGTCCGCCGTTTTAATAGCAGTTTCTGTGATTTTACCAGTATTATCATTGATTTTGAGAATGACCTCAATCACACCATCTGCGCTTCCAATACTCATTGTTATAATCCTCCTTTATTTGTAGTTACGGTATGTAGATTCATAATTTCATTCTGATGCAACCTGCACAGCAATCTCTCGAATACTTTGATCTTGATTGATAAAAAAGCTGATATTCTGCGATTCTGTCAGCGCATACCGAACATATCCCTTACCGTTGTCGTTATAACCAGAAGCATCCGTTGGCGTTCCCAGCGCATCCTGAACCTGTTGGAATGTATCCTGCAAGGTAAAGCCGGAAATGAAGGAATCATTCTGATCTGCGGTATACTGACTCACCGAAAGATTGTAAAAGGACAGTGTTTTCAGTTCCGTTTCACTCAGTTCGTGATCGCAGTTATAGGTGATTTGTCCAATCTGCTGCTCGTTGAAATAAAGCGAATAAATGACAAACGAATATTCCGTATCTACATACGGGTTATCCTCCCCTGTCGAAAATTCCTCCCCCAGATCCGCCAGCGTACAGGGCATGGAAACCTTATGCCCAAACAATTCGATGTTCTGGGTGATGTGCTGGAACACCTCCTCATTGAATGTTCCGTCATAGGTGAAAGTTTCGTCCTCCTGTGCTGAATCCGTCGTATCTGCCGCAGCAGACGTTTCTGCTGCTGTTGATTCTATAGCTGAGTCTGGCTGTTCACTCTGCTTTCCACATCCACTCATCAGAGGGACGGTCAGCATTAACGCCAGAAATGTTGCGATTACTTGTTTTTTCATGTTATCCACCTCGTATAATAGATTCGTATAATAGATTTTAGGGTAGTTTCAAGAGCACCCCAATGAACCTCTGCCACGCTCAGTTGAGAGAAGCAGCAGTGAGATCGGAATGAGCGTAGCGAATGGAGATTTCAATGCTGCCGGCGGAGTTCCGCCGGGTTTAATCAAACAATCAACAGGCATTCACATACCCATGATAAAATAGCTGTGATCAGCAGGAACAAGTTCTGTTTCACCTCAGTTGAGCCGCATGGCTGCTTCCATAGAGAGTCTGTTCCCCAGAGCTGTGAGTTAGCTGCTTACACGTAGGCTGTTTATCCGGGATGTGTTCCATCCGTTTTTACAGGCAGTACGGATCATCGCATCGGAGCGCCCCGGAGTGGATTCTGATAAGCGAGGTTGATGATGCCACAGTATCATGGGTAGCTGAATGCCTGTTGATCGCAAATCCCGTTGAAGGGAGGTGGAAATGTGAATCAAGACAAACTTTATGTTGGCATTGATGTCAGCAGCAAGAATAACGTCTGCTATCTCATGTATTCCGACGGCAGTAAACATAGCTCGTTTTCTGTACCGAACAACAGGAATGGTGCAAAAATAATTGTTGACAGAGTTACCTCTGTGCTTCTCTTGCAGGATATTCCACAGGTTGTGATCGGTATGGAAGCGACTTCCGTTTACGGCGACAATCTCATGCGTTTTCTTCGTGAAAGCGGCAACCTTGGACGATTTGAACGAAGCCTGCATATGCTCAATCCCAAGCAGGTCAAAAAGTTCCGGGATGCCTATTCCGATCTTCCGAAAAACGATCATGTTGATTCCTACGTCATTGCTGACCACCTTCGCTTCGGCAGAATCAATAAGGAGGTCTACATGGACGATTACAAGTATCAGACGCTCAAAATGTATACCAGAGCGCGTCACCAGCTCGTACAGGAACTGACACGGGAAAAGCAGCGTCTTCTGAACACTGTTTTCATAAGCTTTTCCGGACTGACACAGGAGAAGATCTTCTCCAACAAATTCGGCGCAACGTCAACGGCTTTGATCGAGGAGTTTTCTTCGCTCGATGAGCTTGCATACATGAGTACCGATGAGCTTGTGGATTATATTCGTAAAAAAGGGAAAAATCCCGACTTGCATACGGTGTATAAAAATCACGTAATTTCGACAAATTGCTCTCTATACTTGAGTGATTTGGGGTTTTCAAAAACCATTTTAATGATTTTCTCAACCTTTTCAAGATGGTCAGATGGTGGGTTGATCACGAATGAATACAAGTTAAGATAATTCTGCAAATCATCTCGACTGAACCCACTATGTGCATTTAAGAACATTTTAAGCAGATAATGAATCCTGTTTACAGTGTCAAGTGGATTCTCACTATCAGCCAGTCCTTTGAGTTCTGCTGACGAGTAACTGACGCTTTTGAGGCCCAATTTTTCTACCAGCTTTTTATGGGTTTTCTCCTTATCATGAATCAAAGTTGAACCCGGTGCAATATGGTCTTTGAAGGCGTCATAGCTTCGTTTTTGTGAGGGTTTACCGAAGCCCTCTACAAAGCATATCGTGTGCTTCTTATCAGTAGCAACTCCGATACAAATCTGATTGCGGGAAAGACCACGCAGCAACCTGCCGCTCTCATCCCGGACACGCTCTCTCATCATCAGAGAATAGTAGGTCTCATCCAGCCACACTGTGCCGCTTAAAATAACATTATTCTGCGAATTTTCGAGTGTCAAAAACAACTTTTCAAGCCAATACTATGATGTGGATATTGCATTCCTATTATTCCATGAATCTGCATTCAGGCTGACATATCGAAAAATATTCAAACAGTATTCTATCCATTCACAAATTGGTATTCTCCGTGAATCAAAAATGGTTCCGGTTGTTGGCTTGAAAGTCTTTCCGCAGCTGCATTTGTATCTCCTTATGCCATTAGAATCAAATCCTATTTTTACAAAATCATCTGATTCACAGTAAGGGCACTTTGCAGGGGTGAATGAGTTTATTAATTTGCTCTCACCTGCATCTTTTATTTTTGGATGCCTCTGGTCATATCTCGCTACATAATGCATTTGAAGAAACTCCTGTACTATTGTTGGTTCTGGTAAATCATCCCATGGTGTTCTTTTTCGTGATTTGCTTCTGTTTGTCATTTTTTTTACTTCCTTTTGAAGTGATTATACTACTTTCATACACCGTTTGCAAGTCGGGATTTTAACAAAATAATACATCAGCCCCCATATCAAAACAAGAATCCCAACCGCTCTCAGCATATAACTGGTTTCAAAATGGATCATACCCATTATAGCCTGGGGGATGCTTGGCGCAATCTTATAACGCATAATACCGATAATCACAAGATCAACAACGACAAGCACTAATGAATAATTGCGAAAATACAGCATATAATTCTCTCCCTTAATTGCTGCATCATATAAAAGAAATAGTGCAATAATACAGATAAGGCCATATATTAAATACATCACTATAAATGGAGGATCATCCTTCCATTCCTCATAATATGATTCAGGTTCTTCATTACGTTGTTCCGCAAATTTTATTGTAATTTCATCAGGTTTTTCAAATAAGTAGCATACGGTTATAATTACACCACAGGTGACGGTAAAAATGATGAGCGCAAACAGAACGCTAGACACTGCAGTACTGGGTTCAAAATGTGTATGCTTAAATGCAAATCGTTCTACGACAGTAAGAAGCAGTAACGGAATCATCCTGTGCTCCTTCTTTCGTTTTTTGTTTGCTTTTTTACCACGTGCAAGTCACTCCAATTCGCCCAAAACTCTGCCCTTATGAAACTGTTGAACTGCGCTATCATAAACTAGCTCTATTTTCAACCATTGATGGTAGCCAGCGGCAAAGCTATTCTCCGTTGTATAAAATTTTTCTCCATCTTGATAAAATCCCTGAAGTTGTGGTGCAACATCCAGTTCATACGGTATACCATCTTTCACACTATACAGCATTGTACGACAGCCAGATCCATAAGCACCATAATTGAACCAGAAAAAGCCTTTACCCGCATGCATTCTGTAGTACCCTTCCTCATTCTCATAATAGCTCAATCCATCAAAAGATTTATGCAACAACGATACATTGCCATCGGAATCTACAAAATAAATCGCCTGGATTTCATCTTCATCTCCTGTTGTAGTAATTGCAAAGGCCTCCTTCTCCCCATTTCCATCATAGTCAGCATACGCCCAAACAGCTAACGTTCCGCGTTCCTCAATTGCGCTTCTAAGATAATGTTCTTTCTCATCATGATATTCTGTCATGTGAAAAATATCTGTCGTCACATCGGAATATGCTATCCCTACACAAGCATAATCCTCCCCCCACTTCCAATGTGCTACATAATCATGTTCTGACTGACCTGTTCGGGATCTTATCGGAACCATTTTTTCATCCTCATTTATTTCACTTGAGAGAACGTAGTAACCACTCCACTCGCCAATGCTCTGCAGATACTGCAGGTAATTGTTAATTGCTTCTGCAATCATATCATTTGTCCACGATGAAATATCATAATTCGGAATTACATCTGTTGAAAAGTGTAACGTTTCATCAACATTTGAAAACTCCCAGCCACTAACTTCATTGGTTATGTAAAGCTGTCTTATAGTCAAATGCAGTGAATCCACATCAAAAACAATATGATATGCATTATTGCTATTCCCATCGTTACCTTCAAAATCAATCTCCTCAGACAATGGGCCGGAATAGTAATATACCCCTCTTTCGCTGAAACCATGAATCTGCTCAATACGAATCTTACATTTCGAATTGCTTTCATCACTTACAATAACCTTGATATTGTCGCTTTCATAAACTCCACGCTTAATGTTATCACCTGACTGAAATTCCAAAGTAAGTCCTTGATGGGGTACAGTATCAACCATAGAAATATCAGTATTATTTCCGAGCACATCAGTCAGATTGGAGCATTTCCCTGGTGACGCATCATATATATCCGTACTTGCAAAACAACTTTGATTGTATATATCAGAAAGCTCTTTAGGAATTTCTCCATTTGGATCTCCATTAGCATCAATAGAAGCAGAACGATACGCCAGCATGGTAGCCTTCAAGCCTAATAAGAAACTGCTATATGCGTTTTCTGATTCTAAATCATACTCTCTAAAGCAATCTTTTGCAACCAATTGCAAAAATGCATAATCGTCCAGTTCAGAGATTGATGCACTCTTTTTTCCATATACACCATCGTTCAAGTGATACACACTGACCATAACCCGATCATTTACCAAACTACTAACTGGAGCTCCACCAAAAAATGCCGCATCAATCATGCTCATAAGTGCATCATCCGCAAGAGAATAAGCAACATCTTCAATTGCTCCTAAAACAGCGCTGTACGCAGCAGGTGAGGAGGTATCCATTATCAACTGCACCTTAGAAGCTGAATGGTAAAGATTAAAGTAACTGTTTGATGTATTTTTCAAATTGTCAATTATATCTTTCTCAGTCTTAAAATTAGGAATCAGCATTCCTAGCGTTGAGTCTATATCTATTTTGTTCTCTTCATACACATCATCAAGAAACGATTCTGAAGAAAGAATGGAATTTTGCAGCAAATACTGTTCATCTAAAAATAGATTCTCCAACCCCTTAAATTTAGAATAGTTTTCCGCTGCACAGCAAAATGCACTAATACATGTCATAGATGCTTTTACCGCCTGGCTCTTCGATCCCATTCCATCTGACAGAATAGGCTTTTGCTTATTAACCTTCTGTTGAATATCCCATGAAACGCTTAAATTGGAATCAGAACAAATCTCTTTAATATTTTGCGCACCATCTGCAAATACCAGCATTCTTTGTAAAACATCTATAACAGGGCTCACCTTCGTGGTATCCTCATTCGCTGAGCTGCCATGATATTTTACAACGTTAATCAATGCATCTTCATAGTCACAGTTGAGATTCAATGCAGCCATAGCAGTTTTAGTAAGACCTTCATAATTTCCAACCGCATTCACCAGATTTGCCCACTCCACCGTATTTTTACTATAATAAGTATCGATTTTAAATTGCAAGTGATTGTCATAGTACCTCTGATAAAGCGCATCAATGGGAGTCCCGAGTACACAAAAGAAAAACTGTTCGTATCCTACTCTATCCTTAAATATCTTCTTGATTGTATCCGCATCATTTCTATTTTTGGCATTGGAAAATGCGTTAATAACATTGTCATATAAATCAATAATGGCATTCACTCTTTCATGGGTAATTACATCAACTTTGACCCCCATCATATCAAGAAATTCATAAAAAGAAACGTACAATGTTCCTTGGTACAGATCATATGTTATGTCAGTATTATACACATCGTCTACTGGCAAACTGATTCCGGCATTGCCATCAAAACAGTATTTAAACGAAGCGAGACCCGTCCAAGATCCTTTTAAGCAATTTAATGCTGCGGCATAGTAATCGCCTTTCCCTGTATGCCAATCAACCAGTAAATACTGCTTCTTATGTTCATTATAGTTGCAACACCAAGACACATAATTACGGCTAGCAATAACAGCTTCATCAGTCTCAGCTTTAATAGTTGCTCCTGCAATTTCACAAGCCGTTTCCAAAGGAATTAGCACCACGCCATCCTTTAAAAGAGATTCATTGGAAAGCCCGCACACCTGGGTTTGCTTTGTCTGATCACTAATAAACGGAACAACATATTTTATGTACTCAGCAGAACTTCCAGCTGCTGAAACAGGCAAAGCAGATATACTTGTTATAAATATCATAATCCATGCAACAAATGCACTGAACACTCTTTTCATTACTACACACCTCGCTTATTCTGTCAGCATTTCAGAAAGTGCTTTTTTATATTCAGTATATAACCCTCCCGAATAAACATCTAACATTTCTTCATTCTCAATCAAATACCAATGTGATCCTCGATAGATAACACTGACTACAATAGAATTTTCACAGTACTTAATGTTATTGTCATTATTAAGGGCATTCAATAAGGCTTTATTGATTTCCTCCGTTGAATAAACAACATCGGCTGAAGCGTAGAGGTCCTGATAAAGCTTATATACATCCGGATACTTTACTGACACTTCGACAGTCGCCTCGGCTCTATTCCACGGTAAGTCAAAGTCTTGAATATCAAACTGACTTTTTGTTAAAACAGCATAACCTAATTCAGGTGCATCCAAGTACTTTTGAGTCACACCATTACTGTTGAGATAGTAAAAATCCTCGGTGTAGTCGCCTGTAGTCATCGCCGCAAAGGTCTTTTTTAGGCTATTCTTTGCTAATAGTCGACGGATTCCAAACCAATATATGAACAAAAGTACCAATACAATGCAGAATACAATCAAAGTAATTTTTAATATCTTTTTTATCATTCCATTTCACCTTTTACCCACAGTTTGCTCACTGCTTCTGTCAGCGATATATATGCCCATTGCTTTTTCAATCAATTTCAGTAGTGCCTTGGCTCTGGCAATAAAATCGTCCCCAAAGATATCAACGATAAATGCAGAATAATTAATGCGATTGGATATATTATCCGTTTTATTCTTAATGGCACCTGCAAACATTACTTTTCCTCGAAAAATCCATTTTTCAGCAGCGTATACTTATATATTTTATCATACCACAATTGACCCATATTTTCAAGCACTTTGAACAACTTTTTCTGTTAAATGCGGAATGTCCTCAAAAAGATGCCGTGGGGAAACGCATATACGCTATTGCTCCCCCAATTAAACCTTGCCACAATCCATAAGGCTGCGTAATCAAAATGCTGTAAAATAGAGGTTTTTATATTTCAGTCAATTCAAAAACGGCAAGGTTTAGTTGGATTATCAATAGTCTCTCTCAGAGTCTCTATACACTAAAAAAGAAAAGGGACATATGCGCTCCCAGGCTGTGTTTTTGACTTCTATATTCCCAATTACCTTTCACCATACATAAACACCAGGCTCTGTAGACATCCAGTTTCTACAGAGCCTGCAAGCTCTTTATTTGGTTTACGCAAAGGAAGTAAATCTACCTACGATAACAAGTAACCTAAATAGCTGTTTTATCTTGAGAATTGAATACGCACGCAGATTACGCCTTCGACACTAAGTGGATGATTTGAGATTAGGAGATTTAAGAGTTCAGATCAATCCACAAAGCGGGACGGACGGCAAGGTTATCATAATTGACCCAGTAGCCGTACTCGTAGACATCACCACCAGCGTCGACACCGGCGGCTAAAGTCTGATTAATACCGGGCGACCGCAGCCACCACACGCAGTTGCTAAAGTCGCTTTCAAAAGCGCCTTCAGCAACCGCATAATCCGTAGGCTGATACTGTCTTGCGCTATCAGAGCTGAAATATTTACTTGCTTCTGTAATGCTAAGCAAGAATATTTTATCCTGCGTTGCATTACCGGGATTTGTGCTGTATTCAGGATTTTTATCTGTGTACACCGTAACAGTGGGGATTATAGCCTGTTCTTCGGCAGAAAATGCTGCATTGACAAAATCGTTGTTCAACCATTCACGAAGTGTGCAGGTCTCCCAAGTGACATCCGTATAGCTCCTATGCTGAAAAAAGCTGTGTAAATTAAGCGCACGATACCGAAAATTTGAGTAGTGACGGTACTGTTCACTCATATTGCCATGATACCATAACTCCTTAATCTTTTCCATGGTCTTGGGTTTCTTCCGATTCAATTCCTCAACGAACTGTTTGTCTGCCTTGGCACAGTAACCACTTCTTGCTGATGATACCTGCAATGCATCCCACAGGAAATCTTCCTTGCTTGCAAAGATGTTTACAAGGTTTCGAATCTGCTGTGGAGTGTAATCATCTGCAGAGATATGAATGTGTGTACCACAGCAGTATTCCGGGCCACACCGACCTTTTGCATGACGTAAGGCTCGGATGACCTCCTGCAAAAGCGGAATATCCTCGTACCCAAGCACCGGACTGTTCAGCTCAACGCTGTATGACTTTGATGCGTTATTGCCGTTTGCATCCACACATTTGATACTGCCATCGTAAACGATTGACCAATCTCTGCCTTTCTCATCACGGACAGTATATTTGTCATAAGTGCCGCCTTCATGATTAGGTGTACCTCCAAGCACCTTTGCAATGGCTTTTGCCGCCTGACAGCGTGTAAGCCCTGTCATCTCAATTTCGATACCGAAGTTTCTTGTTTTGATACCTTCAAAATTCCCTGCCAATCAAACACCTCCAATTAAAAACGGCCTGCATCTGCAAGCCGTTTTCTTGTTTATTTCTTCTCAACCTCTGCTTTTACCTCGTAACCTCCTTTGAGTACATCTTCGATCTCATTGTTATCCCCCTTAAAAATCGTAGTTCCCTCCTCTATCCAGCTCAAATTATCGATTTCTCTATTGCAACAATTCAAGAAATGTGGTATAATGTGAATTGTAAAATTATGTTTATGAGGTGGCCGAATATGAAGAAAATTTTTTCCAAGTTCGTATCCCTTATCACTGCAGGTGCAGTATCGTTATTTGTATCATCTGGAAGTTTACAATCTTTTGTAAATGAATCAAAGGTTTTTGCGGCTGAAAACGCCATAATTTACGGAGATGTCAACAACGATAAGCAGATAGATGTATTCGACCTGTCAATGATTAAACGTGAAATTCTTAATCCCGGTACTTCCATAGATCTTATTGCAGCTGATGTCAATGCAGATGGAATTGTCGATGTACAAGATGCTGTTGAAGTGCAAGACTATTTGCTATGCAGAATTAGTAGCTTTTCTATTCATCACAAAGAGGCATTGAACTCCATTAAAAGCGAGATAGGTACACTTGACTACTCAATTGTTACACCTAACGAAGATATTGAAACTTCGTTGACTGCTGAAATGGCTTCCATTATCAATGAAATGGGAAATCCAATTGAAGTATACGAGTTCCTTTATAACACTGTAAATACTGAATTCTACTTTGGCTCTCGAAAAGGTGCTATTGGAACATATGAACAGCATGGTGGAAACGACATTGACCAAGCCAGCTTGCTGATAGCAGCTTTACACTATCTAGGCTATGAAGCTGATTATATCAGTGCATTGGTTGAATTGTCACCACAGCAGGCAATGGACATTACTGCAACCTCCGATGTAGAGATAGCCTTTAAGATTTTAGGTTCACAGGTAGGTTCCGAAACCAAAGTCCTAAGTGCGACATATGATGAGAATAGCGAAATTACATCCATTATTATTGAGCATACATGGGTAAAGGCCAAACTGCCTTCACGGTACATAAACAGTGACAATTCTGACGAACTTGTAGAGGTACAGTTGGATACAAGCTTTAAACCGCTGTATCGTTCAAGTATTTCTGCATCTCTTTCAAGTGTATTAGGCAGCAGTAATGTAGAAAAACTTAATGAATATGTAGTGAACGGAAATTCATCGGAAATTGATAGCATTGTAAACGAGCTTTCTCAAAAATATGATGGAAAAGAGCTGTCGGAAATATTCCCGACAAAGGAAATGGCTGAATTCAATGTCATCCCAACTTCTTCACACCAAATCGTTAGCACCAATACGATAGAAGGTTCAGAATATCTAGATGGTAGAAGAGATCAGATTCTGTTCAATATTGCTGGTAAGGATGTCGCCGTACTGACTTCTGCAGAGGCGTACGGAAAGCGTTTGGTGATTGAATATGATTTTGACAGCAACTATGACTTATACGAAGAAATTCTACTGGATATGCCGGAAACAATATTTGACATCACTTCCTTCCATACACAAAGCGGAATTGGTGTTCAGGCATACATAAAATTGGACGGTCAAACAATTGGCTCAGGTGCATCTGTTCCGATTGGAACAGAACAGACTATGACAATTTCTTTGTATACAGGTGGTGCAGTCAACGAACTGAAAACAACAAATATGCTGTCTGGTTCTATGTACGCAATCACTATTGATACACAGAATATTGCAAGTGATGACATATATAAATCCATGCAGGAAATGTCTGAGGAAATCAGTCGGAAATCATTCAGAGAAACATACAATGATGAATATCTCGGTTCTTATCTTTCTGCTATTGGAAAACTCTATATGTCAGAAGCAGATGTCATGAAAACCACCTACGCTGATGAATATAACGTTCATCCCGAACGGTATTTAAGTATCTGTGTAACATCCTTTAATCTGGATATGGAGCTTGATATAGTCGGACAACTTGAAGTAAACGAGAAGGGTACAATAGGATTAGATGTTAAAAGTGATTCATACACCGCAGTTTCACTCACCAATTCACAGGAAGCTCTTGATTTATTCTATTTAAATGCAGGCATTCGAGGCTCCTATCTTGAGAGCGAGGTTCTTGAATCTGTTACAGGAATCGAAAGCGTATCAACAATGAAACTGTTTGATGTTGCCAAGGAAAATGATATTGAAATCATCTCAATTTCAAAGAATGATTCAGACTACTCTAGCAAATTGGAGGGGCTGAACAGCAGTAATATTTCTGCATTCGCCTTGAACGAAATAACCGAATATGTTGAAGCAGGATATGAGGTCATAGTGCCCTCAAAAAATATTCAGATTAATTCATGGTCAGGAACTGGATATATTGTTGTTACCGATAATAGTTATGACTTCATGCTGTCAAATGGTACGAATGGTGGGGAAATGACAATTCCGTGGGATGAATGGAACAAGAATGCAGGTGACGAGTTTATAGAAGGGCTTTACTGGACTGCTTTTGTGATGGCTTTTGCTTCATGTATAGTTTCTGGCATTGCTGTTGTAGCAGTATTTCCTGTATCAGCTCTAACTATAGGAACAGTCGTTTCGGCACTGGCAATAACACTGGGATTTGCTGCTAGTTTACACGATTTATATACAACTGGCAACGATCTGGTCGATTATTACAATGGGGATACCACGCCGAAACAAAATGTCACAGAATTTGGAACCATAGCCAAAGATATATTTATTATGGTCGTTGAATGGGCTTTAAAGCCAACGTAAGAAAGGGATTTTGTATGAAAAATTATTCGTTTTTATCTATAGTTTCTCTTATTTTCGTACTTCTTCTTGCATCTTCTATAGTTATGCATTTCCTATGGAAATCACTGATACAAAGTAAATGCAAGACAATTGGTGTAGTGGAAGGCATAAAAAAGAAAACATCCAATGGATCAACATGGTATTGTCCTATAGTAACTTATTGTATTGATGGCAAAACCTACACAAATCAGAGCTGTATCAGCAAAATTCATTCTTTTGAACAAGGGCAGGAGATCCATGTTCGTTACATAGAACGATTTCCTCGTTTTTCTGTAGTATGTGATAACAGTGGATACCTGAGTAAGCCCTTCCTGTTTTCTGTGCTTTCCACAATCATTGTGTATGTTTATAGTTTAATTCTGATCAGATTTATAATCCCATCAGAAGAAGTTTCGAGCAGGATTATTGATATACTGTTGATCACAACATTTCTGGTTTTGATCGTTGCCAATTTTATCAGTGAGTGGAGAATGAAAAAAAGCACAAATCTATGTAAAGCAAAAATCATTTTCTCTGAAGAAAAGAAAAATCAGAAAACCGTAATTGCCGAATACATACTCGACAATGTCGTTTATCAGACGCGTGAAATGTCAGTTCCTTTAGCAACCTTATCCACCAATCAATTTAATGTTGATAATGAGGTAATGGTCAGATACTTCCCATCAAGACCATATCATTCAATGATTGCAGATGACATTTATTCATTTAAAAAAGCAAAAGTAGCACTTATTCTCGCAACAGTATTCGTATTTTTCATTGTATTTCTATATCTTTTCTTGCATTAATTTACTACAACAAACGGCCTGCAACTGCAAGCCGTTTTCTTGTTTATTTCTTCTCAACCTCTGCCTTGACCTCGTAACCTCCCTTGAATATGATGATGATTTCGGTCTTGCTGATAACCTTGACACACTCAATCAGCTTTCGGATCAGCACATCGTCAAAGGCTCCCAACTGAAATCTGCAATTTTCAATCTCTGCAAGGGTGCTGTTGATTTTCTCCTTTGTATCATCGGACACCTTGCACTGTGCTTTGAGTGACAGTAGCTTTTGGCTGAGCTGTATTTCTTCCTCGAAGAGCTTAGCAAACTCTGCATCGAGTGCATCTTCATCGCAGATACCGCTTGTGATGAGAGAAATGGTGCTATACTAAAAAAGTGGACAACAAAAAGAAGAGGAGGTATAATAGAATAAAACGCCAGGAGGAAAAAGAAATGGCAGGAACGAAAAGCCCCCGTTACTCGGAAGAATTCAAGAAAACAATAGTAAATCTGCACCAAAACGGCAAAAGCTACGCCGAGATCGAACAGGAATACGGCGTGTCACACAGCGCCTTAGCCAAATGGATTAAACAGTATTCCGCAGTGAGGCTGGATGACGATACGCTTATTACTGCTGAGCAAATCAAGTCTTTGCAGAAGAGAAACGCTCAGTTGGAGGAGGAGAATCTCATCCTAAAAAAAGCCATTGCGATATTCACGCCACACTCAGACAAAGACTAACCGCTGTTCATTCGCTGCGCCATGAGCACGCTGTGTCCACACTTTGTCGGGTTTTGCAGGTCCACCGGAGCACCTACTACAAGTTCCGCAACCGCAAGGATTCCCGCAGAGCTGTGGAAAACAGAGCGCTCCGTGCAAAAATCCTTGCGCTTTACATCAAAAGCGACAAGCGATTGGGTACACAGAAAATGACTGCATGTCTTGCGCGGGAATATCGCATTCACATCAGCTGCGGCAGAGTGTACCGCCTGATGAAAGCCATGAATCTGCCCAAAATGAGCACTGTGAAGCCGCCGAAACAGAAAGCGCATCCCAAGGATGAAGGCGGTAACTGCAAGAATCTCTTGCAGCAGCAATTCAAGCCAGAGAAGCCGAATATGGCTTGGGTATGCGATTTTACCTATCTCAGAGCCGGTGGTCGATTCTATTATCTTTGTGCGATCATGGATCTGTTTTCACGCAGAATCATAGCATTTCGCCTGTCTGCACACATCAATACCGATCTTGCCATTGCCACATTGGAAGATGCTATTCGAGCACGGGGCGTGTCTTCCGGCGTGATGTTTCATACGGATCGGGGCAGTCAGTTTACAGCAAAGCGGTTCCGGCAGTTTCTGGATCAGCATGGTATGATCCAGTCGTTTTCTGCCAAAGGTTATCCTTACGATAATGCTGTGATGGAATGCTTTTTCAAATATCTCAAGTATGAGGAGACGAACCGCCGCTCCTACGGCTCATTATCAGAGCTTCAGGATGCATTGTTCCGTTATATTCATGGTTTCTACAATTCCATTCGCCCGCACTCTCATAACAATGGAGTCTCACCCATCGACGCTGAAAACCTCGTTACCTAGTTCTCAACTTTTTTCTGTCCACTTTATTGACATCGGACCAGTTCCTCCAATAATAATACATCTTTACGATTATATGTTCATGATATTATCCGCCCACAGCTCACACTGTTGCATGACCGTTGCCACCGCATCGTCCATACCCTCCGGCGGATAACGATGACTTTTCAGAAGTTTCTTTATCATCATACGCATTCTGGCTCTCGCACTCTCACGCTTCTGCCAGTCTATCGTGCGATTACGGCGGAGCGTATCGGCAAGTTCCTTTGTGATAGCAATAAGCTCCTCGTTCTCGTAGAAGTCCTTTATCGCCTGCGGTTTTGTGAGTGCATCGTAGAAAGCAAGCTCATCGGCAGTCAGACCGAGATCTTCACCTGCTTTTTGAGCTTCTCTGATCTGCTTTGCAAGAGCAAGCATTTCCTGTATAACTTCTTCGTTGGTCAGCATACCGTTCAAATAGCGATTCATGGCACTTTGCATGATCTCGCTGAACTTCTCAGATTTTACGAGGTTAGTGCGACGATAGATATGAACCTGCTCAGCAATCAAGCGTTTCAACAGCTCGACTGCAAGGTTCTTCTCTTTCATCTTCGAGATTTCTTCCAAGAACTGCGGATCGAACAGCGAGAAATCCTGCTCCTTGTCCGAGAACAGATTGATAACGCCATCACTCTTGACGCTCTGCTTCAGTAACTCATTGATTTTCGCATTGATTTCCGGGAGCGAGAGCTTTTTTCCGCTGCCCTGATTAAGAATTCGCATCAGCAATACACGAACCGCCTCAAAGAAAGCCGCCTCGTCACGTTCAGATTGTTCTGCAATGGAAGAACAAAGGGATAGTGCCTGCTTCAACAACAATGCTTCTTTAGTGTAGCTTTCCCGGTCTCTTTCCCTGCTTCTGTCCATAAGGAAGTTCACAGCACCTGTGATCGTTCTTCCGGCTGTCAGTTCATTACCGCCGAAAAAGGCTGAGTAATCATATTCATGCAGCAGATCACGACAAATGGAAAGCTTCTCCTGAAACTTCGGATATGCTACCTTTGCAATGTCAGTATTACCGTAGTTCTTCTTGTCACGGACTGTGTAATCGTTCATTGCCTGCTTAAGCGCAGATGCGATGCCGACATAATCGACTACCAGACCGCCTTCCTTATCACGGAATACACGGTTGACACGCGCAATTGCCTGCATCAGATTATAACCCATCATGGGCTTGTAGACATACATTGTAGCAAGAGACGGAACATCGAATCCGGTTAGCCACATATCAACAACGATAGCGATCTTAAGCGGGCTATCATTATCTTTGAATTCACGTGCGAGTTCTTCTTTATGATGCTTGTTGCCGATAATGTTGTGCCATTCCTCCGGATCTTTATTCGATCCTGTCATGACAACGGCAACTTTTTCTTCCCACCCGGGGCGCACTTCGAGAATGCGTTTGTAAATCTTCATGGCAATCGCTCTGGAATATGCTACGATCATAGCCTTACCAGTCAGGAGATTCTCACGGTAATTCTCATAATGATCCAGTATATCGTCAACAAGCGAGGCAATGGTATCTTCATGACCGAGGATAGCTTCCATCTGTCCCAGCTCTCGCTTGCTGCGCTCAATGACATCAGCATCAGCATTCTGAGCCATGATGTCATATTCCGTGTCGATAAGCCGCAGTGTGTTTTCGTCGAGTTTCAGCTTCATAACACGGCTTTCATAATAGACAGGACGTGTAGCACCGTCCTCGACAGCTTGCGTCATATCATAGATGTCGATATAATCACCGAACACCTCACGGGTATTTCTGTCCTCCAGTGAGATCGGGGTGCCTGTAAAGCCGATATATGTCGCGTTTGGCAGCGTATCACGGATAATACGAGCAGTGCCGATTACCTTTTTCGCAACAAGCTCACCGTCCTCATTCTGTGTCATTTTGATTTTCTCGGTCAGACCATACTGTCCTCTGTGTGCCTCATCCGCCATAACGATGATATTCCTGCGCTCAGACAGCGGTTCGCCGGATTCCTCAAACTTCTGCATAGTTGTGAAGATGATGCCGTTCGCCTTTCTGCCTTCAAGCAGTGTTTTCAGATGCTCACGGCTTTCGGCATGAACAGGCTCTTGACGGAGGAAAGCCTTGCACTTCGCAAACTGAGAGTAGAGCTGGTCGTCAAGATCGTTTCTATCCGTGATAACAACGATAGTCGGGCTTTCAAGGGCAGATTGGAGCAAATGAGCATAGAACACCATTGACAGAGATTTTCCACTGCCCTGTGTATGCCAGAACACGCCGCCTTTACCATCGGTAACGGTGGCTCTTTTTGTTGACTCCACAGCTTTGCGTACAGCAAAATACTGATGATAGCCCGCCAGAATCTTAAAGCTCTGCAAGCCCTCATTAGAAAACAGAATAAAGTTTTTCAGGATATCCAGCAGGCGTTCTTTCTGGAAGATGCCTTCAAAGAAGGTATCAAACTGCGCATACTGAGTATTCTCGTAGCTGCCGTCCTTCGTTTTCCACTCCATATAGCGATCCTCGCCCGAAGTGATCGTGCCTGCTCGGTTCTCCGAAAGGTCACTCATAACGCAGATAGCGTTGTAGATGAACATTGACGGAATGGAGTGCATATAGTTTCTGATCTGCGTATAGGCTTCGGAAGCGTCCGTTTCCTCACGGGAGGGAGATTTCAGCTCCATCAGCACCACGGGCAGACCGTTGATGAACAGCAGAACATCGGGGCGCTTCTCGTCATTCTCGATGAAAGTCCACTGATTTGCCACGATAAAGGAGTTGCTGTCCGTGTTTGAGTAGTCCACAAGGCAGCAGATTGCAGAGCGTTCCTCGCCTTTGTCGGTGTAGCGGACTTCAATGCCGTTTTGCAGATAGTCCATGAATACAGCGTTTTTCTGCACCAGTTCGCCGTTTTCAAAGTTCCGGAGCTTAAAGAGCGCATCGCTGATCGCATCATCGGGGAGTGTGGGATTGAGCCGATAGAGTGCCGCCGTCAGCTCATCCATATACAGCGGTGTCTTATAGTCACGGTCGATCGCCGGACCGTAGGCGTGGGTGTAGCCCATTTCCTCAAATAGCTGTATTATTGCGTTTTCGTATTTTTCTTCGGTGTAAGGCATATTTTATCAGCTCCTTATCTTAAAGATACTATCCTGGAATCTATTTAATATACCTGTACTTGCAAATGATATATTCTTCCAGTATATTGAATAAAAACATTGTATTTGAAATCAGGTTGTCCACATCAAACTTGAACTTCTCTTGTAAAGGCTCTAATGCTTTGGATATGCCATAACGTAGAGCCATTTCATTGTTGTCTATCTTCTCGACATCTACAATAAAATCCCTTAACTTGTCGTATTGTGGTAAGTCAGCTTTATTCAGCTTATCCCATAGCGTTAAAACACTATGCCCTTTCAGTTCCTTCTCTCCCATAGCAAGCAAACATTCTTTAATTTTCAGTTCTATTGAGTGCTTACAGAGGAAGGCACAAGGAATAACATAGTATGAAACAATACCTTGACCTCTATCAGCAGTTATACCTTTTTGCAGAAACATAGCCGAATTAAGATAGTCAAGTGCCATGTGAGACAGCACTTCCGAGGAATAGAAGTTATTATTAGCAAATTCTGGCGCTACGTTATTATCCCTCAAATGTTTCATAACGCCTAAATAAGAGAGATCATATACTTTATCTTCCAATATCACTTTTTTAATCTGGTAATCATCAGGTATCTCGTCGAACACCATTCGGCAACTGCCGATTAGATTACCATTGTCATCATATCTTTCTCTCATCGTTGTCTCCTAACATAAATGATAATTTACGCTTGCAAGCCGCCTAAATCTGCACCGCCGACACGTCGATCTCGCCGTTCATTAGTTTCGGCAGGAGCGTGTCACGGAGATTTGCCAAATTATTCGCTTCAATTCTATTGGTATATACTGTTTCAAGCATCGGAGCTACTGCCTGATTGAATTTTTCGATATATTCAGCAGAGGGAATACAGATAGGATATATCATTATCTGCTGTTTGTCACCTCTGGGCATTTTTGTTCCTTTTGAACCTGCAACCATATAATCAAAGAACTTGTCCGCATACAGGGCACAGTATAGAAATGCAGAATAATCAGTTTTATTCGGCACAAAGCATAGAACATCTGTTGAGCAACCGCAATCAGAGAAGCAATACAGTATTTTCTTGAAATACGGGCGAATATTTGATATAAGCACATCGCCCTTTTTGCAAGCGGTAGTCTGTTTGATTGTAGGTAGTGTGGTCGCCTGAACAGCACCTTGACGGTTTGGCTGCATATTTTCCGTGGAGTAGTAGGTATCCAAAGTCAAATCATCAATATCCACTTTATCTTTGGAGTAACCGCAGATTTCAGAGAGTGTACCCATTCGCCAATCATCAGGCATAGACCCACCAAACGGCTCAAAATCGACAAACCAAGCCTTAAATAGAGCCTGCGCCTGCTGCTCTAAATTTTCATTTATCGCAGTATTCAGCTCTATCTTATCATCTATTGCAGACAACACTGCACCTATCCTGCGCTGTTCGTCTATATCAACAGGAACACATACTTTGATTGACTTCATTGTATTGCCTGATACTTCCTTGAATGTAGTACCGCTTCCCATATTTTCGATGTTATCCCTATTGTATTTCAGCAGATAATAAAGAAACATATAGTCCGTATCAGTATTAGGGATAACACTCTTAAAGCCCTGATTGGTACACATCTCCTTAGCTGCGATAGCAACATATCCTATCGGAGCGCGAGAAGAAAACAGTACCGTATTAGGTGGTAATAGCCTTGTTGAACAGCTATTTAAGCCAATTTCCGTAATATTTCTTTCGCCATGAAAAATAAATCTTCCACTGAAAGTAGATAAATCTTTTGGAGTAATCCAAGATATATCGCCGTTTTCATAATTCTCAGGCTTTTTTGTAGAGGGAGTAGCACCGCCGACAACTTCACCTAAGTCGGCTATGGTGCATTCTTTCCATTCACTCACAAAAATCACCGTCCTATCCAATGTATTTCCTATGCGCCAGCTTCACATTACTCTGCTTTACCATCGCATATTGTAGTGTCGTATCAATTCTTTGATGACCGAGCAACCTTTGAAGCTGCTCGATCGGCATACCCTTGTCGATAGCCATAGTCGCAAGCGTTCGCCTGAATTTATGAGGGTGTACCTTGTTTATACCGAGTTTTCGTCCCATTTCACGCAACCGCAGCTCAATAGCACCTATCGTCAACCGCTTATGGGGAGATCGGAGCGACACGAACAGGGCAGGATCGCTGTCTGTCCGAGAATCAAGATAGCTCTGCAAATGGAGCTTTGTACGGGCATCGAAGTACACCATACGCTCCTTATCGCCCTTGCCGACCACCACGCACTCACGCTCATTGAAATCAATGTCGCTGCGGTTCAGCAAGACCATTTCACCGACACGCATACCCGTAGAAGCAAGCATATCAATCATCGCTAAATCCCGCAATTCTACGCAGTTATCACGCATTAGCTCCAAGTTCTCGTCCGTGTAGGTTTCCTTGATCGTCTTGCTTGTCTTGACCTTGTGAATGCGCCGAACGGGACTTTTGATGATATAGTCCTCGTCCTCCAGCCAAGAGAAGAAGCTCGACAGGATACGGCGGATATTATCCATAGTGACCTTGCTGGACTTCTTTTCAGCCTGATAGTTGGTCAGATACGCCCTCAGATCGTCCGTTGTGATATGCTTGATACCCTTGCCGATATTGTCAAGAGCCGCCGTTATAGTCTTGCGATAGTAATTGAGCGACTTCTCCGAACACCCCTCTATTCGCTTTGCAGAGAGGAATTCCTCTAATATCTCCGTATTGTCGGGTGCTTTGTCGGCATCAGCTACAGCCGTGACCGTCACGCCCTTGAAAGCCTTGACGAGTATGGCGTGAAGCTCTTGAAGTTGAGCATTATCGAGCTTTTTCAGCATAGCTTGCTCAATAGTAGTAATTATATCGTTTTTCATTGTCGGTACTCCTTTCGGTGTACCAACTTCACTACAACCAATTGTTTATTGCTTTTCTGCACATATGATACTTGAAGTATCATAATCGATGCACTCGTTTATATCTGTTTTTTCAACATCATAAAATGCCATCAACGGGTATTCATTGTCATAATTGCTTTTTTTATATGGTGTGAACCAAAAAACATAGTCTATTCCGTTACTAAGAAATAGATTAACAAATCGCTTATCTTCAAAGCACCTATGAATATCAACAGGCTTTCCTTCTGCATTAGTTTTGAAATATGAAATAGATTCGTCCCAAAGAAAGAAAAGTGTTTTAAACCCCGGATGATTCTTTTGATATAATTTGATACTCTCTATATGTTCATTGACTACTCTTTCAAAATGTTTTATGTATGATTTATAATCATGAAAAATATTATTAGCTTTATCTGGAAGAATATTGCACACAAGTTTCAGGTCTTCAGGAGACGAGCGATGTCCAATAATCATACGCTCATATTTGCGTTCTCTTATTTTTGAGTTTACGCCTTTCTTTTTTTCATCGTCGTATATTTCCATCATATCCATCATTATTTTGTAATGATTAGAGTAGAAATCAGGAGGCGGATCTTTTTTTCCAGAACTATCCGTCCATAAATGCCAGTTTTCTTCTTTGAAAATAGTATCAACCAAATGTAATGTGTCCGCAGATTGTGGAAATACAACAACTTCATTTAAATTGAAGAATCTTCTAATCCTGAAAAAACGTTGTATTTGATCTTTTTCTTTTATCATTTCATTATCTCCTAATATAAATGAAAATTTAGAGCAGCAGGCGCAGGCGTATTTCGTAGACCTGTTTATCACCAATGCTGATCCGAATTGGAGAATAGGCACTATTTCCGATTTGGGCAATGTAGTCGGTGGAGGTACTCCGTCAAAAAAGGTTGAGGAATACTATACAAGCGACGGAATAGCGTGGATAACCCCTAAAGACTTATCTAATGACAAATCCAAATTTGTTGCTCACGGCGAAACAGATATTACAGAATTAGGGCTTGCCAAAAGCAGTGCTACCCTTATGCCGAAAGGCACTGTACTGTTCAGCTCTCGTGCGCCTATCGGGTATATTGCTATTGCAGACGGTCAAGTATGCACAAATCAGGGCTTCAAGTCTATTGTTCCATTTGATAATGTAGGTACTGCTTTTGTTTATTATTTTCTGAAAGAAAACCTTTCTGCAATTGAAAATGTTGCTTCGGGTTCTACATTTAAGGAAGTATCAGGCAGTACCATGAAGAATTTTACGGCAATCATTCCTGACAACGATACATTAGCTGAATTTCAGCGGTTTTGCAGTCCTCTATTTGAACAGCAGCGAGCTTTAGAGTACGAAAATCGTTATCTTTCGTCTATTCGTGACACACTCCTGCCGAAACTGATGAACGGCGAGATCGACGTGTCGGCGGTCAAGATTTAGGCTGCTTGCAGGCGTAAATTATCATTTATCGCAGTATTCAGCATTATTTTATCGTCCAGAGAAGAAAGAATACTTGCAATCTGTTTTTGTTCCTCACTCGCCATAGGCACACATACATTAAGTGTATGGATATGATTCCGGTTAAGCGTAGGAACGGCACTTCCACCTGCATAATTACCTAAATCAAGTGTTTGAAGAAAATAATAGATGAAAATGGGGTCAACATTCTTGTATTCTTTGATATAAAGCGAAGTATTATGCGACCATGATTTGCCATTGTATAAAAAAGGCTTGCCAACATTACCGCTTCGTCCTATCGTAATGCTCGGTGATTCTGTTGTATATTCATTGTGGTATCCTATAATACCGTTTGAACCGACAACTGGATAATTCCCACCTTGCATCTTTGTTTTCGGTAAATCGTGACCTCTTTGGAATGTTATCAAATCACCGAGTTGACACTCTTTCCATTCAGACTTCATACCCAATCGCCCCCAGCTTCTCCCTGATCTCATTTTCAAGCTCATGGGACTTCTTGAACATCTCCGAAAGCTCCGAAGTCAGACGCTTCATCTTTTCATCGAACGGCTCGCCGTCATCTTCCTGCTCCTCAATGCCGACATAGCGACCGGGGGTGAGAATGTAATCCTGTGCAGCGATAGCCTGAATGTCAGCCACCGCACAGAAGCCCTTGACCTCCTCTAATGTGCCGTCCTGAAATGCCTTGAACGTGTCAGCGAGCTTCTGAATGTCCTCGTCCGTGAAGTCACGGTGCTTGCGGTCAACCATATAGCCCATTTTTCGGGCATCAATGAACAGCGTTTTGCCTTTCTGCTTCTTGCCCTTTGTGATGAACCACAGAGTTACAGGGATAGTGACGGAGTAGAAAAGCTGTGTCGGCATCGCCACGATGCCCTCAACCAAGTCGGCTTCAATGATATTTTTACGAATATCGCCCTCACCACTGGACTGCGTAGACAGCGCACCATTCGCAAGCACCAGACCGATCTTGCCGTTTGGTGCAAGGTGGTGTATCATGTGCTGTATCCACGCATAGTTCGCATTTCCGGCAGGCGGTACACCGTATTTCCAACGAATATCATCTTTGAGCTTGTCCTGCCCCCAGTTGGAGAGGTTGAACGGCGGATTTGCCATGATAAAGTCGGCTTTCAGCGTTTTATGCAGATCATTGAAGAATGTATCTGCTTGATACTCTCCCAGATTAGCCCCAATTCCATGAATCGCCATGTTGATTTTTGCCATTTTCCATGTGTCAGCATTAGATTCCTGACCATAAACAGATATACAGTCTCTTTTTCCGCTGTGCGCTTCAACAAAATCTGCCGATTGCACAAACATACCGCCACTACCACAGCATGGATCATAGACACGACAATTTTCAAACGGCTGCAAAATAGCAACGATTGTTTTAACTATACTTTCGGGGGTATAGAATTCGCCGCCTTTTACACCTTCATAAGCGGCGAATTGTTTAATGCAATACTGATAGGTTGTTCCAAGTAAGTCTTTGTGCTTATCCGTGGTTTGCATCATATCCATGTTGGTGAACAGGTCAACCACATCACCGAGAACACGCTTGTCAAGATCTGGGCTGGCATAGTTTTTCGGAAGAACATTCTTCAGAGTTTTATTTTCCGCCTCGATAGCTCTCATGGCATTATCGATGACAGAGCCAATCTCAGGCGTGTGAGCTGCAGCGGACACCACAGACCAACGAGCCTTTTCAGGCACAAAGAAGATATTGTCCATTAGGTATGCGTCAGGCTCGTCCTCAAAGCCGTCACCCTCAGCCACAAGCTCGTTATAACGCTTCTCAAAAGCACTTGATATGTAACGCAGGAAGATAAGTCCCACGATAACTTTTCTGTATTCGGCAGCCGGAATATGCCCCCACAACACGCAGGCAGCGTCCCAGATCTGCTTTTCAAAGCCAATATTGGCAGTGTTCTTTTCAGCCATATTCAATACCTCTTTCAGCTTGATAGGACATCCAGTAGGATATACTTATACATCTTCCATTATACCACAATCCCCCTCGACTTTCAAGTGCTGCAAGCAAAAATTCAGGCTCTGCCGTTCCACTCCTATCTATGTTGAGCAGAACAAGGCAGAGCCTCTATTCTCATAATTTTTACTTATACAGCACTCGTTTTACGACATTTAGGAACGGCACCCATGATACCTGACGATGTCACTCGCAATCCTCATTTTCGCTGTCTACATCGTCTTCCGCCCCAAGCTCTTCATATTGCCACTGCGGAAGCAGGAATTCGGGGCTGTTAATATCGGCAGTTGACCGTTTCACCTCATCAAGCGGCATGACAACGATTTTCCTTTTCGTGTCGATTTCTGGGACAATTTCAAGCAAATCCAGATAGTGCCGCACTCCCATCTCAATGCAGAGGGCGTGTCCGAACTCGCCGCCGTAGACTTGAATGCCCTTCCACTTTCCGTTGTAAACCTTCTCCGGTATGTCAAAGCCGTTCTCACCCATCTTTTCTTCAATGACGATAAACAGATACCCATTCTTCCGACCAATGCTGAAGTACAAAGGCTTCCCCAGCTTCTGCAGAATCTCGACAGGGATAGTCAGGATACTGTGGTGGTGGTTCAGGTAAATCTTTGTAGGATCGTATGGTGTCCTCGGAGCATCAGAACTGTCATGCAGTTTCTCTTTCGGCGGCTCTACATTATAGTAATCTGTGTAGGGAACCCATTTATCGGACAGAGCGCCGTCTTTGTCCGGCAGCACTACCTCGAACTCCGACAGGTCCATATAAACATCGTTTCCGTCCTCGTCCTGCACCATGCCTGCAACAAACACTTTTTCATCGATTCTGTTCATGTAGGAGCTGATACCCTTTTTCAGCTCATCATCGAACATTTCTAGTCCAGTAATCAGTTCGACAGGGTTCAGGTTCAGCACCTTGTGAATCATGATCTGCGATGATACATCAGGATACCTTTGCCCCGATTCCCAAAGATGCACCGCTTGCGGTGTTACACCCAGCTTTTCCGATAACTGCCCAAGTTTCAGGTTCAGAACCTTTCTCTTCTTTGAGATCAGCCGTCCTGTTTTTCTAAGATCCATGTTGGATCACCTCCTTGCGTAAAGTATAACCGATAATTCAGGATTTGGCAATCAACAATCTGTTGAATTGGAAAATATGGCCCTTTTTCTTACTTTCCCCTGATCCTCAGATACCTTTTCTTATCAGCATCGGAGACAATATCCTCATCGGTGAGCTTTCCTACGATCTTACCAATCAGGTACACGCGGTCATCCTCATTGAACTTCATAGTCTTGTAGGCAGGATTCAGCGAGTGGAGACCGTCCTTCTCATAAATCTTTATGTACGTTTCGTTGCCAATAATAAAAGCACCGATCTCACCGGTTTCTATTTTTCCGCAGCCGGGATATTCATCTACAAGTACCATATCCCCATCGTGATAGTCAGGCTCCATACTGTCTCCGCTGACAGGAAAAACAGAATATTCATCGGAAAGTCCTTCTCTGTCATAGAGATAGATTGGCTCGCCGGTATCATCAAACTCCAGACCAGGATCAAAGCCCGCACAAAGCTGCTTGTCATGATATACAAGCTCTATGACTTTGCGGCGTTTTTCCGCTTCCTGCGCTTCTGTAAGGTTGGTAAGAGTTCCTCTCAGTACATGCTTGTGGGAATCGGACAGTTTGCGGTAATTCTCAATCAGCTCCTGCTCCTCGGCTGTGTACTTGTCAATAGGCATCGGGATAGCAAAGAGGTCATAGAGAGAAACATTCAGAGCTTCGCATATCAATGGGAGCAAGCTTATATCAGGCCGTCCTCTGCCATTCTCCCAGTTGCAGATTGCATTTCCCCTCACTCCGATACGGCTGCCGAGTTCCTTCTGCTCCATATTCGCTTTTTCCCTGTAAAAACGTATGCGGTCACATATTGTAGGCACTTCCATTTTCACGGGTGTCATTGTCCTTGCATCAAGGAAACGAGTATCCCCCGGAGCCGCCTGTGTGCTTCTGCGCCTTATGCGCTGAGTGGCAGCAGGTGCTGATTGTTTAGGTTCATCAGCTTTGTGGGTAGCAATGGTGATAGCAGGTTTCTTCTGTGCCATAATAAACTCCTTTCAGAAATGTTATATATCAATACAACAATATAGCAACATACAACTCAAACAAATGTTTCGGTTAAGAATTGTGCATATCTACAATTTTTTGCGAGCATTTTTCAACAACGGGTTGCCAAAATGCTCGAAATTGTCCGTAGCTATTGGATCTTCTATCCATTATAACACATAAACAATGTTTTGTCAATGCTGAAATTGTACTTTACAAGTTTGGAAATGTGTGTTATAATAAGGGCGTTGGTATTTAGCCTAGGGGGAAATGATACCCAAGTCCGCAAACGGCGACAGTGTAGCCGCAAATCCTGTTTAAAGGTGTGTGACAGGACAGGCTGCCGGTCAGAGTACTGACAACTTCGCCATCAACCCACTTCGCCACGATAGATATACAGAACAAGAGACTGGAGCTATGTTGGAAATACCATAAGTTGCGAAACAGGAGGGCGTAAATGACTATATATCTTGACAGAGGACCGTTTCTCACCATTCCCGATAAGCTGCATCCGGGACAGTACAGAGTGATCCGTAACCCCGACTGGCACGGAGAACTGCCGGAGATCGTGTCCTTCACCGATTTTCTCAAATGGAACTACACACTGGAGTACGGTCAGTATATCCGAAAACTGCACTGCTATCGTCGGCTTCCGCTGCCGTGGGGCGTTCCACAGGATGCCGAGATCGAAACTGTCATCATCGAGGAAGGCAGATATGACCGCATTGATCACGATTCCTTTGATATGTATGTGATATGCGATGTCGTGTTCGAGATGAACGGCTGCCGGCAATGCCAGAAGTATATCTTGCACGGCTTCTACTGCTCTTACGGCGGTTCAGACTTTCTGTGCGGTGCGGAGCTCTACAATGGTCAGTTTATCCGGCTGAACAATCCCTTAGATGAGTTTCTGGTTCCCATCCTTTCAAAGAAAGAATTTGAGAGCATTGCACAGGATATCCTCAACAGCTACTATTCATATAAGTCGAATTATCCCTGCCGCATCAATACTGCTTCGATTGCAAAGGCTATGGGGCTTGACATCAAGTATGCCCGACTGTCAAAAAACGGAAATGTCAAGTCCAAGCTGATCCTGGACAAGCGGGATACAACCGTCTATGATAAGGAATGCAAAGCTGTCAAAATGCGGATCGACAGTCCTACGATCCTTGTGGATGAGTCTCTGGAGGAGGAAGAAGCACAGAACGCTATTATTCATGAGTGCGTTCATGCTTACCTTCACAACCTCTTCTATGAGCTGCAGAGCTACTATCGGAAAATGGTCGGCAGGAAGATGCCGGAGTTCAATGACTACTTCTATTCCAAGACGCAGCGTAGCTGCCTGAAATGGATGGAAACACAGGCAAATGCCATCCCACGCTTTATTCAGATGCCGGAGGAACAGACATCCGAGGTCATCCTGAACTTCTTCGAGCGACTGCCCGGTGAGCCTGACTGGGACGATTACAGAGAACTGATTGACCTTGTGAAATGGAAGTTCGGAGTATCCCGCAACGCTGCGAAGAAGCGTATCATCGAGCTTGGCTGGCCGGAAGTGCGCGGTGTGTATGTCTACAACACCACAGGATATGTCGAGGACTACGATGTCAAACTGAAATTCCCGGATGACTATACCTATACACTGTCGTTCCGCCATATTTCGGATGTGTTCGCATCCTGCGAGACCTTTGCAGAGCTTGTCCGCTCCAAGAAGTTCATCTATCTGGACGGTCATGTTGTCATCAACAGCGACAGGTATATCCGCAAGGAACATGGCATCGCTATGGGATTGACGGAGTATGCAAGACACCACATGGCAGAGTGCTGTCTGGATTTCAAGCGTATCTATGCGGAATTTGACTACAGCTATACCTATGGTGAGCTGCACAAGGACGACCTGACCGAGATCACGGCCGAAAACCGGTCGTTCAGTGATGAGCAGCGAAAGAAGATCCGCATGGCAATGTACGAGATCTCTGAAGAAAACGATAAGCTCGCTAAACCTTCAGAAGTTAACGAATTCGGCAAGGCGGTGCGATTCCATATGGAAAGATGCGGCGTTACCTCGGATCAGGTCGCTGACCGCAGCGGTATGGGTGTGAACACAGTCAACAAGATGCGCAGCGGTAAAAAAGTGAAACTTGAAACGGTGCTGGCGTTCTGTGTGGCTTTGGAACTTGAGGAGTCGTTTCGTATCGACCTTATGCAGAAGGCAAAGGTCGAATATGATATGAGCAATCCCGCCCACCAACTCTATGTCACGATTTTTGAGCTGATAGAGAAACCAAATGTGTTCCAGATCAATGATCTGCTTAAGTCAGAGGGCTTTACGCCGTGGACGAGAGATTGTGAGGAAAAAAAGCGGTACGCTAAGAAAAGTATGTAAAAACAGCGAAATATGGTTTTTTTAGGAGGCTTTCGGGCCTCCTTTTTTTATGCTCTGAACTATTTTTCGTGTAGCCCCCAGAAAAAATGGGGGCGATTTGCGTTTTTGAAACAGTTTAGAAATAGAATATTCATAGAATATCCATTTAATTTAGATGTTATGAATAAATACAGATTGACATAAGAAGCCATTACAGGCATAGTGCATAAAAAACAGCCCCCGTTTTTTATGTATGTAAAAGATGAATGGGATATGTTATGATATAAACACAGTCAAGGACAGGCACCACCTTCCAAAGACTGAAAACAACACTTCACGCCGGATGCATACGGCAGTGGATGTTCATACAAGCTACTACATCTTGTAGTCATAGGCTCGAACTATACCTACAAGCACAGGATATATGGTTAGTAGCTGTATGTTCTCCCTTCGTATGCATCCGGCTATTTTTGTAGCTACTGGTCGGCGGCATACGTCGCTACAATAAACCGATATCCAGAAAGGAAGTACCTATCATGAAAAACTCTACTGCTGCTCAGACTGCAAAAGTGTCCACAATTGTGGACAAAAAGACCGTTTACATCTGCAGCCCCCTCCGCCCGGTTTCCACCGATCCTATCCTCCGCGCCAACGAGCTGATCGACAATCTGAAGCTCGCCAAGGATGCCTGCACGTTCGCCGCACTCCGTGGCTGTGATCCGGTTGCACCACATCTCTTCTATCCGCAGTTCCTGAACGATGATGACGAGTTCGAGCGTGCGCTCGGCATGGAGCTGGGGCTGAAGGCTCTCAGATGCTGCGATGAACTGTGGATCATCAGTCCGAGAATCAGTTCAGGTATGAGCGCAGAGATCAAGGAAGCTCTGAAGTGTGGTATTCCGGTGCTTGTGTTCACTGCCGCTGGGTTCCGTGAGTATAAAGGTTCAGGCGATATGACCGACAACTGCTATGCCGATGTTGCTGACGGCGTGATCGACTGAAGGGAGGAAACGAATATGGCTAAGAAGAGAATGGGCATATACAACCGCGAGGTAAATGGTATAAAGCAGAACGCTGCCCCTGCAAAGGCGAAAAGTAAAATCGTCGCATTCAATGACAAGTTGACTCTCAGAGAGCTGCTGACAATGATCACCCCCACCAGAGGGGCGTCGCTCCCGACGCGAAAGGCGCTGAAGTCCTCCTTTGAGCCTATCGCCGTCTACTGTACCAGAAACTTCTGCCTGTCGATCTATGAGAATGGTTTTGCGCTTGCAGAGGCTTGGAAGCGTTATGCTGTGTTCCGTGTGGACAGATGCAAGGAGTATCACTACGACACCGAGCATGATAAATTGGTAAATCAGAGGAATAGCGCAACAAAACCGGATATCACATTCGAGGAATTCCTCGATGAGCCGTGGACGGTGAGACTCCTGCTGACCGCCGAAGACAAGCTGGAGGAAAATAACGATATGGCGGCACGCAGGGCAATTTCTGAGCATCCGTCAATTGCTTCTGACGTTCAGCAGTATAACAGATACGTTCACGGTGAATCTGTTGAGAATCTGGTGCTGGGGAAGATGTGTGCTATGGAAACACTGAATACGCTGACAGATCGTCAGAAGGAGGCGATGATCCTATATCATGTAGAAGGTTATACGCAACAGGAGATCGGCAGGATGCTTGGCATTTCCACAACTGCAGCAAGAGACAGAATCAATGCCGGTATCAATAGACTCCGTAAGTATCTCTATGAGGTGGAGGGTTGAGAACTAAACTGCCTCAAAAAAGCTAAAACAACATACTGAAAGTCAGGGCGCGCACTGGCGGACAGATGCTCACAATGGAATACAGTATTTACTCCCAGACATATCTGAAACGGAATGTCAGGATGAAAGGATAACTGTACCCTCACGACCATCTGCTGTCTGCGTGCCCTATCTATAATAGGATCTGCAGTCTGCGCTGTGGGCATCTGCCGCTTAGTGTGTTCCTTGCAGAAAGGAACTGATTATGAACGAGATGAACAATGAGAGCATCAACCTGATGCAGACTGCGGAGAAGCTCACATCGGCGTTTATTGATGAGGAAGCAACTGCGGCTGATATGACGTATCATCCGACCGCGGCAAAGCATCTTCCGCCCATCACGGACAAAACCACTCTCGGTGAGCTGCTGAAGATGCTAGACCTCACGCCAGGGCAGAAAAAGCCCGCAAAGACACCTACTCCGAAGAAGCTGCGTACAACAGTGGGGCTAATCGCTCAGACCAAAACGATCATGCTGTATCGTAACGGATTTGCATACTACAACAACGGCAGCAATCACAGCGTCCTTTGGCTTCCCTATTGTGTGAGCTTCACCTACCACTTCAATCCTCTGAAGGATTCAGAGAAGAATACGCTGAAGGAAACGGATACCTTGAAAGCGGGCTTGCTGGAAGATAATCCGTGGGTCACAGCCACTACCCTGATCGCTGAGCATCGCATCGAGCATCACATGGACACAAACGCCGGCATTGGTCACTCGGATATCCCGGATTATGCAGACGGTGAGGACGAGATCAGCATGGATGCATATGTGGGTAAGGATAACCGCTGTATGGAGTTCATGCGGCACGAGGAGCCGATCAACGTCAATCCTCTGGATGCTGTGTGTCGCAAGGAGACTAAGGAGGAGATCCTCGCAGACCTGACAGATAAGCAGATTGAGGTGTTGGTGCTTCACTATCGTGATGGGTATACACAAAGGGAAATTGCAGAGCGCCTGAATATTGATCAGACAACAGTCCGGGACAGAATGCGCTGTGCTATGAAAAAAATAAAAAATATTTTGTCCGATACCCCTTAACGACCTTCTCCCGGACTATATTACAGAGGCTCTTGACAAGACCTCTCCAAAAGCGGCTGTGGACACACCGCAGCCGCACAACATTACATTGGTCGAAAGACCCAACAGAAAGGAAAAGCCTATGGAAATCAGAACCCCGAAGAACCGCTACAACGGCAGCGGCATCAACACCGATGACCGCAAAACGCCGCAGAATGCTGGCACGGCAGACCACAAGGGTCAGGATGCACTGAAGCAGATCGGAGCGGTGCTGGACAAGCAGGCGGCAGGTGTCGCGCAGACCGTTACGGATATGTTCAAGTTCATGTCGCTCACGGCTGCCGTTCTCCCAAACATGGAGCTGGATACCGGTATCTTCCACCTGAAGGTCGATGATGACGGCATCCTCTTTGAGATCAACCATCCGTTCCGTAAGGACAAGCAGTGCGATACCTACGAAGATGACTCCGAGGAGCCGGATAACGACTACGATGACGATGAGGAGGGACTGCTCTATGACGGAGACTGAGAAGAACAAGCTGCCGGAGCCTATCCCGGTGGACGCAAAGAAGCTGATCGACGGACTCGGCACGATCTTCGGAGGTGTTATCCAACTTCTGAATTCAATGGAACCGGGCATGGCACAGCAGCTTGCAGACATGGCGATCAACGGCGTACCGAAGCCTGCAGCTGACACTGCTCCGGAGAACCTGAACATCGACGATTTTGAGGAGATCATCTCAGCAGACAATCTTCCGTGGGACACCGAGCCGGAGGAAAAGCCGAAGGAGCAGCCGAAAAAGAAAGCCGCTGCAAAGAAACAGGAGCCCGCATCGGAACTGACTGCCGATGACCTTATTAAGGTTGTGACCGGCAAGATCAAGCAGAACCGCGCCAACAAGGACAAGGTCCTCACGCTGCTGAAGTCCTACGGTGCGGCGAAGGTCAGCGACATCCCTGCGGACAAGTACGAAGCATTCATCACTGACCTGTCACAGCTTTGATCGGAGGTGAAGCATCATGCCAAGAAAAAAGAAGGAGCCGGTCTCCGGTGTTCCGCCCGATGCGCCGGGCATCGACCATGCAAGCCGCGCACATGCAGTCCTGTCGGCATCGGCGGCAAAACGCTGGCTGAACTGCCCGCCGTCTGCACGGCTGAATGAGCAGTTCCCGAATACATCCAGCGAGTTTGCCGAGGAAGGGACTGCTGCACACGAACTGTGCGAGTACAAGGTGCGCAAGTATCTGCATGACCGCATGGAGCGTCCGCAGTCGGAATACTACACCGAGGAGATCGAGCAGGCGACGGATATCTACGCCGAGTTTGTGATCGGCATTATCGAGGAAATGAAGGCAAACGGCACAGAGCCGATGGCACTTGTGGAGGAGAAGCTGGACTACAGCCACGTTGCACCGAGCGGATTCGGAACGGGCGACATGATCGTCATAGGAAAAGATGCTGAAGGTCGCGGACTTCTCCACATAGTGGATTACAAAAATGGAAAAGGCGTTTTCGTGGATGCCGACCACAACCCGCAGATGATGCTGTATGCGATAGGCGCACTCAGGGCGTATGACTTTATCTACGATGTGGAGATCGTCAGAATGTCGATCGTGCAGCCGAGGCTCGATAATATCAGCACCTGCGAGATGTCAGTCACAGAGCTGAATGAATGGGCGGAAAGCATCAAGCCCATTGCCAAACTTGCCTACGAGGGCAAGGGCGAACAGCATCCCGGCGACTGGTGCAGGTTTTGTAAAGCCAAACCTGTCTGTCAGGCGTGTAAAGATGAAGCACTGGCGCTCTGCCGTGAGGATTTCCTTGACCTTGATGCCGGGGCTTTTGATGATACCGCAGAGGAAAGCGATATGACCGCGCCCTATGAAGCAGATACAAATACAGCCGTATTCAAGCAGCCGGGCCTGATCCCGATATCTGAACTGGCGAAGATACTACCGACGCTGAACAGGATATCCTCGTGGATAGAGGCGGTATTCGCATTCGTCTCCTCCGAGGCGATCAATCACGGCGTACCCATTCCCGGCTATAAGGTGGTCGAGGGACGCAGCAAGCGGATTTTCACAGACACCAAGGCGGTGGTCGATACCGCCGTGCAGAATGGCTACACCGATCTATACAAGCAGACGCTCATCACACTGACAGAATTTGAGAAAATGATGGGCAAGAAAAAGTTCAATGAGCTGCTCGGTGAATATGTCGCCAAGCCGCCCGGAAAGCTGGCGCTCGTGCCGGAGAGCGATCCGAGAGAGCCTGTCGATCTCACAACGGCTGGCGAGGAGTTTTCCGCTCTGCCGGACGAAGAATAAACATTTATGGAGGTATATCATGGCAACCAATAACAACGCACCCGCAACGAAGGTCATCGTGCCGTGCCGCATCAGCTTCGCTAACATCTGGGAAGCACGCAGCATCAACGGCGGTGACGAGAAGTATTCCGTTTCTCTGCTGATCCCCAAGGACGATAAGGCGACCCTCGCCAAGATCAAGAAGGCGATCGAGGCGGCGAAGGAGGCCGCCAAGGAGAAGAAGTGGGGCGGCAAGATCCCGCCGAATCTTAAGCTGCCGATGCACGACGGCGACATCGACCGCCCGGACGATGAGAACTATGCCGGTCACTTCTTCTTCAACGCAACGAGCAAGGACGCACCGCAGATTGTTGACCGCCATGTACAGCCGATCCTGGATCCTATGGAGTGCGGCAGCGGCGACTACTGCAATGTGAGCGTGAACTTCTATGGTTTCGCGGCATCCGGCAACAAGGGCATCGCGGCGGGGCTGCAGAACATTCAGCTTGTCCGTCACGGTGAGCGTCTTGCCGGCAGACCGACTGCTGCATCCGACTTCGCAGAGATCGAGGGCGAGGATGACGACTTCGGCGGCGATGACGATATGGGTTTTCTGAGCTGAGACAAGGGAGGTGCGTCCTCCCTTTACATAAATAAGGTGGTGATGATGATTGAGCAGACGTGTACTTTCTATTGATTTGGAGACTTATTCGGATGTTGACCTTCCGAACTGCGGCGTGTACCGCTATGTAGAGGGAGATTTCCATATCCTGCTGTTCGCATATGCCTTTGACGATGAAGAAACAAAATGCGTGGATATGGCCTGCGGCGAGCAGCTCCCTACGGATGTTATGGATGCACTGCAGGATGACAGTATTATAAAATCGGCATGGAACGCGCAATTCGAGCGCACCTGTTTGTCAAAATATCTCGGCACACAGCTTTCTCCGGATGCATGGCAATGCACGATGGTGTGGGCGGCATCGCTCTCCCTCCCGCTGAAGCTGGCAACGGCGGCGCAGGCTCTGAAAACCACACAGCAGAAAGACAGTGTTGGTGAACGGCTGATCCGCTATTTCTCCATTCCCTGCAAGCCGACCAAGTCTAACGGCGGCAGAACAAGGAATCTGCCGGAGCACGCCCCAGAGGACTGGAAGCTGTTCAAAAGCTACTGCATACAGGACGTGGAGACCGAACGGGATATCCGCCGGAGACTCGAAAAGTTCCCCCTGCTCCCACAGGAATGGGACTACTACCATATGGATCAGCGCATCAATGACCGCGGCATCCTGATCGACAAGGAACTGGTACAGCAGGCTATTATCTGCAATATGGCAATGTCCGAAGAAATGACAAAACGTGCCTACGCCCTGACAGGACTTGAAAATCCCAACTCCGTATCTCAGCTGAAGGGCTGGCTTGAGGAGCGCGGGATAGAGGTGGATTCGCTCGGCAAAAAGAATGTCGCTTCTCTTATCACAGACCTTGACAAGCACAGCGCAGACGGCGAAGCCCTCGACATGATGAAGCTGCGGTTGCAGATGGCAAAGTCCTCTGTGAAAAAGTATCAGGCGGCGGAGAGATACATCTGTCAGGACGGCAGAGCGCACGGACTGTTTCAGTTCTCCGGTGCGAACCGCACACAGCGCTGGGCAGGACGCGGGATTCAATTGCAGAATCTGCCGCAGAACCACATCTCTACACTTGATGAGGCAAGAGAACTTGTAAAGCTCGGCTGCTTTGACATGATAGAGGTGCTGTATGGAAACACACCAGATATCCTGTCACAGCTTATAAGAACTATGCTGATTCCGAAAGATGGCTGTGAGTTTATCGTGGCTGACTTCTCCGCTATTGAAGCAAGAGTACTTGCATGGCTTGCCGGAGAACAGTGGCGGCTGGATGCATTCACAGAGGGAAAAGACATCTACTGCGCATCTGCATCGCAGATGTTTGGTGTGCCGGTCGTAAAGCACGGCATCAACGGCGAACTGCGGCAGAAGGGCAAGGTGGCGGAATTGGCCTGCGGTTACGGCGGCGGTGCCGGTGCGCTGATCTCAATGCACGCACTGGATATGGGACTGAAAGAGGATGAACTTCCCGACATCATCTCCTCTTGGCGCGATGCAAACCCGGAGATCGTGAAATTCTGGTATGCTGTCGAGAAGGCTGCCATTGAGACCGTCAAGGATCACAATGACAGATCGGTCGGCAGGATCGGTTTTCAGTTTTCTGCAAATACACTGTGGATCGTTCTGCCGTCCGGACGCAGGCTTGCCTACATCAAACCCAAGCTGCAGCCGAACCGATTCGGGCGCATGGCACTGACCTTTGAAGGTCTCGGCGCAAACAACAAATGGACACGCGGTGAAACGTACAGTGGAAAGCTGACGGAGAATATCACGCAGGCGACCGCCCGTGACCTGCTTGCGGAGGCAATGCGCCGGATGGAGCTTGCAGGGCTCGGCATTGTGGGGCATGTGCATGATGAGGTCATACTTGAAGTACCGAAAGGACAATACACTGTCGATGATGTGTGCAATATTATGAACCGGAATCCGGCATGGGCGGACGGTCTTCCGCTGTCCAGTGCAGGCTATACGGGGGCGTGGTACTACAAGGATTAAATGTATAAACAACAATCAGAGGAGGAAGATCACATGAAACAAGGCAGATCATTACCGGAAGTGCTGACAGAACTTCAGCGACAGAACGCTGCAAAACAGGATTATATCAGTCCAGCACAGGCGTTTCACCTTTCCGATGACGGCAGCACCTTCGAGATGACGCATTTGAACACTGGCGCACAGGAGGTTTTCGGTACGACAGACCTCTTTCACAGACAGATCGGCAGTGCGTTGAATATTCCGGCAAAGTATTACGATCTCATGCGTAAGGAAAAGCCGGAGCTTCTGGCGCAGAATGTCAACGCATGGTTTGGCAGCCGTGAGCAGTCCTACATGGTACGTTCTATGGATTTCGGCAGCGGCAGAGTTGCTCGTGCGCTGCTTTCCGACCGCTACCGCCGTATTGACAATTTGGAAGTCGCATCAGCCGTCCTGCCGCTTTTCGCCGGCAAGGAGGAGATGGAGGTTGTTAGCTGTGCCGTAACTGATACAATGTTGGCAATTAAGATCGTAAATCATCGACTGGAAGCACAGGTTGTTCCCGGCGATTATGTGCAGGCTGGTGTTGTCATCCGCAACTCGGAGGTAGGGCTCGGCGCTGTCTCGGTACAACCGTTGGTATACAGATTAGTTTGCAGTAACGGTGCTATCGTAAATGACTTCGGAGAGCGAAAGTCTCATGTCGGCAGACAGGTGAAGGCTCTGGAAGATAGCTTCGATGTGTATACCGATGCTACTTTGAAGGCGGAGGACGATGTCTTCCTCATGAAGATGAAGGACGCAACGCTCGCCGCTATTGAGGAGGCACGTTTCGCTCAGATTGTTGGTCGCCTTCAGGATGCAACACACGCTCGTATCACGGGACGTGTTCAGGATGTCATCGAGCTGACTGGCAAGGCATATGACCTCAATCAGCCGGAACAGGACAGCATTCTCAACTATCTCATTCAGGGCGGCGATCTCTCCCTCTACGGTCTGAGCAATGCCATCACGCGGGCTTCGCAGGATGTAGAGTCCTACGACAGAGCCACTGCGCTGGAAGGCATCGGCTGGCAAGTGGCGACCATGCCGAAAACACAGTGGAAGGAGATCAACGCATGAGCAGAACTTGGAAAGACCGCAGGGGCTACAGGTCCCGCAAGAAAGTAAAGCATTCGACCTATCAGTTTTATAACCGCGGTGGTTATGACGATTATGACCACAGCGATGAGGAGTTGTATGTAGACGACCAGCGCTGTGAGAACTGCCGCTTCTACGGGAACTGCTATCATACGCCGTTCCCGTCCGGATGGTGCGAATACTGGAAGGACGGCAGGCATTGAGAGAATATGTGGTTGAGAACGAGTTTGTCAAGGCAGTCAAAGCCGCCGGCGGTGTGGCATACAAGCTGACATCGCAGACAGCCAACGGGCTGCCGGACAGACTCGTTCTGTTCTTTCCTGCAAAGACAGTGTTTGTCGAGCTGAAAGCGCCGGGGAAAATGATGCGCCCGCTGCAGAGAAAAAGACGGTATCAGCTGATGAAGCTAGGCTTTCCCGTTCTCTGCATCGACAGGCTGTATCAGATCAAGCCGTGCATTGATGCGATTCTTGCATGGACGCCCGGCGACCCGTTTCCGGAGGGTATTGGAGCAAAGATACCTGATCTGGAAGTCACAATGCTGCCGTCTGAGATAGACGATTTCGGCGAAACACTGGAACCGATAGACCCCCGATGATCTGGCAGGATTCTATGAATTGGAGGAGGATGATACCGGATGAAATACACACCGCACGATTACCAGAAATACTGTATCGAATATATCCGGGAGCATCCTGTTTCAGCACTATTCCTGGACATGGGACTCGGCAAGACGATCATCACGCTGACAGCACTCAACGCCCTGATGTTCGATGAGCTGAAAGTGAACAAGGTGCTTGTGATCGCACCACTCAGAGTTGCCCGTGACACATGGCCTGCCGAGGTGAAAAAGTGGGATCACTTGCAAAACATCGAGATATCCGTCATTGTAGGTTCTGTGAAAGAGCGCACGGCAGCGGTGAATCACAATGCATTCATATACATCGTCAACCGCGAGAACGTCAAATGGCTCGTGGAATACTACGAGAAAAACGGACTCCGCTGGGATTTTGATATGATCGTCATTGACGAGCTGAGTTCCTTCAAGAACTATCAGTCACAGCGTTTCAAATGGCTGCGGAAGGTGCGACCGTTCGTCAAACGATGGGTAGGGCTGACGGGTACACCGACATCCAACGGTCTGATGGATTTATGGGCGGAGATTGGTATCCTTGACGGCGGCGAACGGCTCGGACGGTTTATCGGTCGTTTCCGTGAAAGCTACTTCAAGCCCGGAAGCATGAATCCGAGTACGGGTGTGGTGTTCTCATATACACCCCGTCCCGGCGCAGAAGAGCAGATATATCAGAAAATCTCTGACATCACCATTTCGATGAAAGCACTGGACTATCTGGATATGCCGGAATGTGTGTATGTCAACCATGAGGTCGAGATGAATGCGGCGGAGCGTAAGCTCTACGATCAGCTCAAGCACGACCTTATCATCCCGCTTGAGGACGGCGATATTGATGCTGCAAACGCTGCAAGTCTCAGTAATAAGCTCCTGCAAATGGCAAACGGTGCTGTCTATGACGAAAACAAGGAAGCACGCAACATTCACAGCCGAAAGCTGGAAATGCTGGAAGACCTGATCGAAGCGGCAAACGGACAGCCTGTGTTGATCGGATACTGGTTCAAGCATGACCGCACACGAATTATAGAGTATCTGACCGCCTGCGGCTATGCTCCGAGGGATATCAAGGACAGTTCGGATATTTCTGATTGGAATAACGGTTCTATCCCTGTTGCTCTGATACACCCTGCATCGGCAGGGCACGGTCTCAATATCCAGTCTGGAGGTCACATTCTCATCTGGTTCGGTCTGACGTGGAGTTTGGAACTGTATCAGCAGACCAACGCCCGACTCTGGCGACAGGGGCAGCAGAACACTGTCACGATCCACCACATCGTAACAAAAGACACTGTAGATGAAGATGTCCTGAAAGCACTCGCTTCAAAAGACGTCACGCAGGAGAAGCTGATCGCCGCTGTCAAGGCTCGTCTCTGAAATGACGACAATTTGACGACAAAAAGGTAACGTCGCAAATATTACAAGAAATGCTGCAAAACGGTAACGCCGTTTCTGCTTCGTTTTTATCACACCGGAGGTGAAAATTATATGGCTCGAAAGAATAACCGTATGAAAACCGAATACCACAGAGGGCTCGGCTTTGATCCGAGAAAATATATCTCTGCGCCTGTGCAGCGTGCAGGATATACTCCCCCAGACCGCACTCCGCAGCGCGGGGACGTCTGGTTTGCCAACCTCGGCGCACATCCCAATTCCAGTGTGCAGTCCGGCACACGCCCCGTTGTTATTATCTCCAACAACATCGGCAACTCTCATGCTGACACCGTCAATGTGCTTCCGATGACAAGACACCTGAAAAAGCCGGAGCTGCCCTGTCATACACAGCTTGATCCATACAGCGTTACCGGCGGCGGTCAGCTTCTCGCACCGTCTATGGTTCTGGCGGAACAGCTCACCACCATCAGCAAGTATGCGCTGAGAACCTATGCAGGGCATATTTCCGATGATGAAGCGATGAACCGCATCGAGAATGCGGTGCTGTCACAGTTTGCGCTGGAAAGAATTATGGAAAGGAGCAAACCTGAATGCCTGTAAATTTCGTTAATATCCCCGATGTGCTGAAACAGTCTGCATCGTTCTGTGTCTGGAAGATGGAGAAGCGTAGCGGTCGCCCCACGAAGGTGCCGTATAACCCGAAGACCGGAGCAATGGCAAAAACCAACGATCCGTCCACCTTCACTGACTTCAACACAGCCATGAAATCCTATGCAATCGGAGGATGGGACGGTATCGGTTACAGAGTTTCCGAGGGCATCGGTGCCATTGATATTGACCACTGTATCCGTGAGGACGGGGCACTCAACGATGTCGCTGCATCTATCCTCGGTATCTTCAGCTCTGCTTACTTTGAGCGTTCTCCCTCCGGTACCGGACTGCGCGGCTTCTTCAAACTCAGCCCGGATTTTGCCTACGATAAGACCGTGTATTACATCAACAACCGCAAACACGGTCTGGAAGTCTATCTGCCGGGAACGACCAACCGCTTTGTGACGGTCACGGGAGATATGTACCGCAACGGTGCTGTTACCCGAAATGACGATGCTCTGCGCACACTGCTTGATACCTTCATGAAGCGCAGCACTCGTGTATCTTCCAAGACTGTCGAGCCTGCAACGTACCTCGATGATGATGGTGTAATCGCTCATGCATCCGCATCGGAGTCGGGTGATAAGTTCAAGGCTCTCTATGCCGGTAACTGGGAGGAGGGCTACGACTCTCAGTCCGATGCGGATATGGCGCTGGTATCCATCCTTGCCTTCTGGTGCGGAAATGTGGAGGAGCAGATCGACCGCATCTTCCGCACGTCCGGACTGATGCGTGATAAGTGGGATCGTAAGACCGGCAATGCGACCTACGGCCAGATTACGATCCGAAACGCTGTTGCTACCAATTCCGCGATCTACACGCCGATTCAGGATTCCTCTGCAGAGGATGACTTTGAAGCACTGGACGATGAAGAAGCGGAAGAACACGCGGGTTTCCGTCCCGACCTCTCCCGGATCACCCTCACGCTTGACGAAATGCAGCCGCATACGAATCCTCGCTACCAGCGTGACGAGATCGGCATCGGCAACGCTTTCGCCGATTACTTCAAGCCCATCGCCCGATTCAATGGTGACCGCAATGTCTGGTATGTGTATGACGGCAAGGTATGGCAGCCGGATGAGAACGCACTCGCCGTGGCTGAGCTTGCAAAGCATCTCGCAGATCTGCTGTATACGTTTGCACTGCAGATCAGGGACGAGGACACTCGCAACAGATATATCAAGCGAGTTCAGAAGTTCCAGATGCGAAAGAACCGCAAGACGATGGTGGAGGACGCAAAGTCAGTCTATCCGATTAGGATGTCCGCTTTTGATGCGAATGTCTATCTGCTGAATCTTGAGAACGGCACGCTTGATCTGCGGACACTGGAATTCCATGAGCATGACCCCAAGGATCTCATTACGAAGATCAGCCACATCAACTACGATCCGGCAGCAACCTGTCCGAGATGGATCCAGTTCGTGGATGAGGTCATGGTCGGCAGGAAGAATGTCGCACTCTATCTTCAGAAAGCCATCGGCTACTCGCTCTCCGGCGATACCTCGCTGGAATGTCTGTTCATCATGTTCGGCCCTACGACCAGAAACGGCAAGACCACGACCATCGAAACGATCCTGCGTGTTATGGGAGAATACGGCCGTTCTGCCAAGCCGGATATGCTTGCCACAAACTATTTTCGCGGGCAGTCCAACGGTTCCTCGGATGATGTCGCCCGTCTTGCCGGTGCAAGATTTGTCGGCATTTCCGAGATGGAGCAGAAGCTGACGATCAATGCCTCTCTGACAAAGCAGCTCACAGGTAATGGTTCTATTACAGCCCGTTTTCTATACGAGGGCTATTTCGAGTTCCACATGCAGGCGAAGATCTTCATTGACACCAATCATCTGCCGAACGTCACTGACCGCACGTTGTTTGAATCCGGCAGACTGAAGATCATTCCGTTTACCCGGCATTTCGAGGATCACGAGCAGGACAAGACGCTGAAAACGACACTGATGCAGCCGGAGAACCTGTCCGGCATCCTGAACTGGTGTATCGAAGGCTATCGCCTGTATAAAGCGGAGGGTCTGGACGAGCCGGAGGAAGTCAAGGCAGCGACCGAGGAGTATCGTGTGGAGTCCGACCGCGTCGCGCAGTTCATGCGTCAGTGCCTGAAAAAGGAAAAGGGCTCGGAGATAAAGGCATCGGCGGTCTACAGTCACTATAAGACGTGGTGCAGCGACAATGGATGCAAGTATGAGAGTTCTCAGAATTTTTATAAGCGGCTCTCTCTGGAATATCTCATTGTCAAGCGCAGACCGTGGAAGCAGACGACGACCGGAAATATGAATCCGTTGTCACTTGTGAGCGATGTCGCCTGGGTAAGCGGTGAAGAGCCAGGAATGGATCTCGTACCTTTGGACGATGAGGAGTGATGACCTATGGACGGCGCATAAGCTGAAAAGTGCCTATCTTCTGTAGTTTTCTATTGTTTCTAGTATATATATATCTTTCTATATTCTATTTTATGTAGCAAATGTAGCAAGTGAATATATAAATATTACTATAAAGAAGAATATAGGAAAAGTTATGGAACGGAATGCTACAAGTGCTACAGAGATAGGGAAAACAAAGTAATATCGAGAAGAAACTGTGGACATCTGTTGCAAATGCCTACTTTGTGGGTTCTACAAGCGTGGCAGGTGCAACAGGTGTCAGGATATGGAGGTAAAATGCAAATGAGAATTATTACGAGTGAACAGGTATCCGCAGGACATCCCGACAAGATCTGTGACCAAATCGCAGATGCTATCGTAACCGACTGCCTGCGGCATGACCGCAATTCCCGCGTCGCCATCGAGTGCCTTTTCAAGAACCGCTGCCTTGTCATTGCAGGTGAGATGACAAGCACCCACGAACCTGACTACAAGGCTCTGGTGCAGCAGGTGTTCAACCGCATTAACAACGGCGGCGCAGAGAACAGCGATGCAGGTCTTGACTACAAGATGGACTTCACAGCCGATGATCTGGACATTGCGATTCTGGTCGATCACCAGAGCAGCGACATTGCCCTCGGTGTGAATGTCGGCGGTGCAGGAGATCAGGGCATGATGTACGGCTACGCTACCAACGAAACGCCGGAGCTGCTGCCGATCCCCTTCGTGCTTGCAACCAGATTTCTGGAACTGCTGAAAGCGTACCCCTGCCGGATGCTGAAAGCAGATGCCAAGGCGCAGGTCAGCTTCGACTACGACAGCGGCAGAATCACGACCTTCCTCTGTTCGGTACAGCATATCCGTGATGTGGATGTCGATGATTTCCGTGAGATCATCGAGAGCATCATGATCCGCACCGCTACCGAATACGGTCTGAATACTGACTTTGCAAAGCTCGTCAATCCAACTGGTCGTTTCGTCCTCGGCAGCAGTTTTGCTGACTGCGGTGTGACCGGACGCAAGCTCGCCTGCGATACCTACGGCGGCATCGGTCATATCGGCGGCGGTGCAATGTCCGGCAAGGATCCGTCCAAGGTTGATCGCAGCGGTGCGTATATGGCGAGGAAGATTGCCAGAGATATTGTCAGTGCGGGCTATGCGGATAAGTCAGAGGTGCAGATTGCATACGCCATCGGTGTGGCAGAGCCTGTTTCCGTGTATGTGGAGACCTTCGGTACAGAGCATCAGGACAAAGAGTTCATCAGCCAGTACGTTCGTGAAAACTACGATCTCAAACCGAGAGCTATTATCGAAAGTCTCGGACTGCTGGATGTGGACTATAACGCCGTTTCCGCATACGGACACTTCGGAAAAAAGGGGCTTCCGTGGGAAAGCTGATGCACCCTTAAAGATTCTCAAAAAACTGAAAAAATTTTCTGTTGATACCCCTTAGAAGCCCTCTCCCGGACTATATAGTAGAGGCCTTTAATGATGCTATCACGGGAGGTGAAGCCAATGCCTAAGAGACCAAATACCCCATGCCGACATCCCGGCTGTGCGGCTCTCGTTCCTTACGGCACGAAGTACTGTAACAAGCACCGTTCGCTCCACCCGGAGGAGACACGCTCTGCAGGAAGCCGAGGATATGGCACTGCATGGAACAAAGCCCGAAAGCGTTACCTTGAGACCCATCCGCTGTGTGTGGAGTGCCTGAAGCAAGGGAGGTACGTCAAGGCGACTGATGTCGACCACATCAAGCCGCATCGAGGAGACAGTGTTCTCTTCTGGGATCAGAGCAATTGGCAGAGCCTCTGCCACCGTCATCACAGCATCAAGACCCGAAACGAGGATCACACCCCTGAGTACAAGTACTGAATGCGGCTCACCGGCCTACTCTGCGATTCAGACTTGGCTCAGGGGTGTACCTATGGGACGGGGCTGGGGGCTGGGGCACACCTCCGGGGGCGGGTCGAAATCTCTACGGTTTTTGCAACAGAAGACCGTCGCCCCCTCTCGTGTGAAAATTCGCAAATTTGAAGGATCCCGGGGCATGGGATCCTGCTAATGGTGGGAGTTTCCGATTTGCAACACCAGCAGAAATGTAGAATTTCCGCACCTTTCCCATTATCACCGTGGAAAACTACACACTGTTAAACAGCATGCGTTTCGTTAATTTTCAGTACGAAAAAAAGGTGGTTTTTCACGCAAAAAACAATAAAAACGGCACTTTTTTAGCACTTAACCGCATTTTTCCTTGCAGTCTTGGCGGAGCCCCTTGTGGATACCGCTAACCGCATAACATCGACAGTTTTGAGGTGATACAGTTGACCGAATCTCAAAAATTACAGGTGCGGGCAATGCGTATGCAGGGCATCGGATACAGAGCTATTGCAAAGGCTCTCGGACTTAAAATCAATCAGGTGCAGCTCTTCTGCAAGGCTCACGGTCTTTCTGGTTCCGCTGACCTTGTGAAACTGAATTACCCCATCTGGTGTGAACAGAATAACCACTGTATCTTCTGCGGCAGAAAACTTCAGCAGCCGACAACTGGCAGACGCAGACGCTTCTGTTCCGGAAGCTGTCGTACAAAATACTGCGTTATGAAGAAATCGGAAGCCCCTGAAAAAGAAATGGAGGACTGACTATGCACATTGCAGCCTTATGCCTGACATACATGATGCTCGTTATCCTGATTCATGCGATCTGGATAACATCAATCATCAAGTCTGATGGCAAATGCCACTATAACGACTGCGGTCACTGTCCGTATGACGGCTGGTGTCCAATACAGGAGGGAGATACACATGGAAACAAGTAACAGCAGAACAGCGGGGGCGGTTATTGCACCGAAGACAAACGATGAGATCAATCACCCTGCCCACTATACCGCCGGCGGCATCGAGGTCATCGACTTCCTCGAAGCGTGGGACTTACCTTTCCACCTTGCGAACGCGATAAAATATATCTGCCGCGCAGGTAGGAAAGATAAGAACAAGACCTCAGAGGACCTTCGCAAGGCAATCTGGTATATCAACCGCTACATTGACTTTCTCCTAAAATCGGGTCAGAAATAGGAAAAAACAAATTCATTAGGAGAAAGAATAGGAGAAAGGCACATGACTCTTACAGAAAACTTCATCCGTGAAGCAATACACCTCGACAGCGGTGCTGAGATCATGTACGGCACTGATGAGGTATATGATACTTACCCATGCCGCATTCCAACTGTGGAATTTCAGCTCATAGCAACGGACGCACTTGTCGAGGTCGCTGACTGTATCCGCCTTGAAAAGGGATACAAGCCCATGCACCCGAGAGACGGCAGGACCGATGATGTAGACACTGACGGTTTCTATGACTTCTACATTGGCATATCAAAACTGCCGAACGAAAGTGTAGATGTACAGCTTGACAGCAGCATCACCTTCATTGTTGTCAATTCCGATTCCGATGATAACGAGGATATGTACGGCATCGAGCTGACAGACTCTGAAGTTGAATATGTGCTGGCTGTACTTGAACAGCAATGCAGGAAGTATGAGAGCAAGACTTGTGCGCAACTACTTGATGAAGCAGAGAGGGAGATGATAAATTGAGAATTATCAAACGGAACGGATGTGAAGTTCCCTATGACTGCGAAAAGATAAGAGCCGCAATTACAGCGGCGAATGCAGAGGTTGATGATAAAATCAGCGATACTGTTATCGGCTTTATTGTCGGGAATGTAGAAAAGCGGTGTGAAGCCCTTGCAAGACCTGTCCATGTCGAAGAAGTCCAGGACATGGTACTCGATGAACTTGACAATGCCGAAGCGTACAAACTTGCACGCCATTACAGCGAATACAGACTGCTGCATGAACAGCAGCGCAGGATGAATACCACGGACGGAAAGATCCTGAGCCTGCTCGAACGCAATAATGAGGAAGCCAAACAGGAAAACGCCAACAAGAACCCGATCATCAACAGCACACTCCGGGACTATATGGCGGGTGAGGTCAGCAGAGACATCTGCCGTCGATTTCTCTTTCCGGAGGATATTATCTCTGCCCATGATGATGGTATCATTCATTTACACGATCTGGACTACATCGCAGAACCGATGCACAACTGCTTTAGTGGAGCCACTCGTTTCATAACCGATAGAGGTATACGACAGTTCAAGGAGTTTCATGATGGTGACTCTGTATATGTTAAAGATTTGAATGGAGATCTCAGACTTGCTACCATTCACACATACGGAAAGAGAAAAATGCAGAAAGTAACTCTTCAAAACTGCCGTATGGAAAGAACAGTAGTATGCACAGCAGACCACAGATGGCTACTAAAGGACGGCACGGTTACAACATCACTAAAAGTTGGCGATGTTCTAATCGGACTTAAAGATTCAACCGGATATACGATAAACAGCTACGAAGAGGCATTTGCTTTCTGTATTGGTTTCATTGTCGGAGACGGCTGCGATCATTCTCAAGAAGGATGGTGCGGACAGACACAGGTGCGCCTATGCGGAAGAAAAAATGTCTACAAATGGATTTTCGACATGGCGGGTTTTTCATCATATCAGATTAGAGAAAACGGTGACCATTTAATGCGACTTCGTGGAAAGCTGAAACAGGATTTTTTGAATGGTAAGGGATGGCGGTTTATGCCTGTTCACCTAAAGGCATTAGCTTTTAAGGGATATTATGCAGCCGATGGTGCGATTAACTCAAATCGTGCATCAACATGCGATGAACGTATAATGGAATTCATTGAGGAAACTTCAGGCATAGCGGGATTCTACATTTCGAGTAGAAGCACAACCGTTCGAGATACACTGTACAAAGATAATCACAAGCTAACCACATACCATTTTGTAAAATATAATCCCGTTAATCAAATGTGGAAAGTAAAATCTATCGAATCCTATAATCATCGTTCCAAAATGCTCTGCTACTGTGTTGAGGAACCAGTAACGCATAGTTTCACATTGGATGGTGGTATTGTGACTGGGAACTGCTGCCTTGTCAATCTGGAAGATATGCTCCAGAACGGTACGGTGGTATCCGGCACGATGATCGAAAAGCCGCACAGCTTTTCCACTGCCTGCAATATCGCAACGCAGATCATTGCGCAGGTGGCATCAAACCAGTATGGCGGGCAGACAATTTCTCTTGCACACCTTGCTCCTTTTGTGGATATCAGCCGACAAAAAATCAGAGCAGAGATATTCGAGGATGTAAACTGCGATTGCGGATGTAAGCTGAGTGACGAAGAACTGGATCATATCGTGGAAAAGCGTGTGCACCGGGAAGTCAAGCGTGGGGTGCAGACCATTCAGTATCAGATAAATACACTGCTCACGACCAATGGACAAACGCCTTTCGTGACGGTATTCATGTATCTCGATGAAGTTCCGGAAGGACAGACCCGCGATGACCTTGCAATGATTATCGAGGAGACTCTGCTCCAACGCATTGAAGGTGTCAAGAACGAGAAAGGCGTGTGGATCACACCGGCTTTTCCGAAGCTGATCTATGTTCTCGATGAGGACAATATTTCTTCGGAATCAAAATATTACTATTTGACAGAACTTGCGGCAAGATGTACAGCAAAAAGAATGGTTCCCGACTATATCTCCGCCAAAGTTATGAAAAAGCTGAAAGGTGATGTGTACGCCTGCATGGGCTGCCGATCATTCCTCACGCCGTCTGATGAACACAAGTATTACGGCAGATTCAATCATGGCGTTACCACGATAAACCTTGTTGATGTCGCTTGCTCTTCCGGCGGTGATGAAGACAAGTTCTGGCAGCTACTCGATGAACGCTGTGAACTGTGTTTTAAGGCTCTGATGTGTCGCCACAACCGTCTGAAAGATACGCCGTCCGATGTTGCTCCGATTTTATGGCAGAACGGTGCGCTTGCCCGACTCGGAAATGGTGAAGTCATTGATGATCTGCTGTATCACAATTACAGTACGATCTCACTCGGCTATGCCGGAATCGCAGAAATGACCTACCGCATGAAAGGCCGCTCCCATACAGAGCCGAAGGGAAAAGAATTTGCACTTGCTGTAATGCGATTTCTGAACGATAAGTGCAAGAGTTGGCGTGAGAAAACCGGCATCAGTTTCTCGCTGTATGGCACGCCAATGGAAAGCGTCACCTACAAATTTGCACAGTGCTTACAGCGGCGATTCGGTATCATTCCTCATGTAACGGACAAAAGCTACATCACCAACAGCTATCATGTTCATGTGACTGAGCCGATCGATGCGTTCAGCAAGCTGAAATTTGAAGCGGAATTTCAGGAATTATCTCCCGGCGGTGCGATAAGCTATGTGGAGGTTCCGAATCTCCAAAACAATATCCCTGCGGTACTGTCGGTCATGGAATTTATCTATGAGAATATAATGTATGCCGAGCTGAACACGAAATCAGATTACTGTCAAGCCTGCGGATTTGACGGCGAAATCGGCATTGTTGAGGAGGACGGCAAGCTGATATGGAAGTGTCCCAACTGCGGAAATCGTGACCAGCGGACAATGAATGTATGTCGGCGAACCTGCGGCTATCTCGGCACGCAATACTGGAATCAGGGCAGAACCGCTGAAATCAAGGATCGGGTGATGCACCTGTGAATTACTGTGGTTTGAAGAAAACGGATATCGCCAACGGTGAGGGTGTGCGTGTATCGTTATTTGTCTCCGGCTGTCGGAATCACTGTGTCGGCTGCCATAACCCCGAAGCGTGGGATTTTTCCTACGGTCAGCCGTTCACGATAGAAACAGAAAATGAGATCATTGAAGCCCTGCGTCCTTCATGGATTCAGGGACTTTCTGTTCTCGGCGGTGAGCCGTGTGAAGAAGAAAATAAAAAAGTATTGATTCCGTTTCTGAAACGAGTCCGTGAGAAATTGTCGGAGAAAGATATCTGGCTGTACAGCGGATACACTTACGAGCTGCTGCAAAGCGATGAAATCTTGCAGTATATAGATGTACTGGTAGACGGTCCGTTTCTCTTGGAGCAGAAAGACATCTCACTTGCTTTTCGGGGAAGCAGGAATCAGCGGATCATTAAATTGAAAAATGGAGGTATGAGATGAAAACAGCAGAACTGCGAATGATTCCTGTCTCGGAGCTGAAGCCTGCGGAATACAATCCAAGAAAAAAGCTGAAGCCCGGCGACAAGGAATACGAAAAAATCAAAAACAGCATCGAGGAATTCGGATTTGCCGATCCGCTTGTTGTCAATGCGGACATGACCATCATAGGAGGACATCAAAGATTATCAGTGGCGATGGCACTCGGCTACACTGATGTGCCCTGTGCGGTGGTCGATGTAGATAAAGTCCGCGAAAAAGCGCTGAATATTGCGCTTAACAAGATCACGGGAGCATGGGATGAAAACATGTTGGCTGAACTGCTTGAAGATATCCAGAACAGTAATTTTGACCTCGGCAAGACCGGATTTGATCCGCCGGAGATCGAACAGCTTTTCAATCAGGTGCATGACAAGCAGGTCAAAGAGGACGGATTTGACGTTGACGAGGAACTGAAAAAGCCGACCTTCTCCAAGCCCGGCGACATATGGTATCTGGGACGGCATCGTGTTATCTGCGGCGACAGCACTGTTGCGGAGACATACACAAAACTGATGAACGGGCAAAAAGCAAATCTCGTCCTGACTGATCCGCCTTACAATGTGGACGTTGAGGAGACTGCCGGTAAGATCATGAACG
>Ga0255342_1000633_pt1 | contig 57903 bp, 43 predicted proteins | sample wastewater_treat_3_FD_192416 | JGI IMG/M metagenome (GOLD analysis project Ga0255342, IMG submission 192416) | Wastewater microbial communities from Lulu Island WWTP, Vancouver, Canada - plant14 | ecosystem: Engineered > WWTP > Wastewater > Unclassified | place: Canada: Vancouver, British...
ATTGCTTGTGGCAGTTATCGTGCTGCTCTCACCTACGCATATATCTCTGCTTGTGGCGGTAACATTTACTATAGGTAACGGATTTACGGTAATCTGTATACTGGCTGTTCCCGTACAACCATTGGCAGTACCCGTTACACTATAATTAGTGGTAGAGCCCGGAGATACAGTTATAGATGAAGATGTGGCCCCATTGCTCCATACAAACACCGTTCCCTGCACATCGGATGAAGCTGTAAGAGTAACATTTTCATTTTGGCAAATTTGCGGACTGGTGGCAGTTATAGAAATATTTGGATTAGGATGTACTGTTACAACAACAGAATCAACATTAGTACAAATTGGAGCAAAGAATATATCATCTAAAGCAAAGTCATTACCATTTCTTATAAGATTTTGATTTACGATACAAATCTGAGCTGTTGTATTCGTGCCACTATTCCATACTTCGTAAAACTGCTGCCAGTTACATGTGGTTGTTGTAGCCGTAAAAGGGCTGCCTAAAAGAATACTGTTGATAGAAAACTGCAAAACAGCAGGATTTGTCGGATGAACACTGGTAATCCATGTGCCAAAAGCATAGTCGGTATTAGGCATAACAGCAATATTCTGGCACCATACTTTTTGATTTGCTATTGGTGCGCCATTAACAACCATCATTTGAGTACCCGGTGCAGGAGTGTGGTCAGCACAAGCAGAAAAATTTGCGTGATGTGTACGAGGATTGTTAGTAATATAATAATTTCCTTCAGGATATAAATCCGAACTATAAACATAGTCCGTTATAAATCCTGTATTTCCTAATTCAAAATCTCCGTTATAAATAATATTTCCACCTATTGATGAACCATGTAAATAATAAGTTGTTGTTACCGTAGGGCTGGCAATAGGGTTGGCTATTGAAGGATTATTCAGTGTGCCGGTTGGAGTCCAAGAATAAAAGGTTGCTCCACTTCCATTCAATTGGGTTGTTTGTCCGGCGCAAATTTCTTTATCGGGACCCGCATTAACGACAGGAAGAGGAAATATTTCAACTCTGGCTGTTGCCGTGCCTGTGCATCCATAATTATCTGTTCCGCTAACGGTATAGACTGTGGTGGAATTAGGTACAGCATTAACTATTGCTCCCGTTGTTGGACTTAACCCCGTAGTCGGAGACCAAACATAATTTTGTCCACCCGATGCTGTAAGCGTTACAGGGCTTCCCTGGCAAACGCCTGCATAGGAGGGACTAACGGAAATACTTGCATTTCCTATTGAATTTGATACGTTAACTATAACTGTATCAGGAGGGCAGCCTGTGCTAATATCATCTGAAACAACCAAATAATAAGTGCCCGCAGTTGTTGCAAAATAACTTGCACTATTACTTACAGGATTCCATGCAGAGTTATACCAAGTATAAACAATGTTTCCATAACCGCCGCTATGAAAGCCATTTAGCTGAACCCCGTGGCTGGAAGCACATATGCGGGCAGGATTTGGATTTACACCTCCTACCAACGGATCAAACATGTAAACACGCACAGTATCACAAAACGAAGACATTCCTGCACATGAAGGAAGTTCAACATTACCACACACTCTATAATCAACATAAGGAGGATGTCCGGCTGCCGGAGTTACTGTAGGTGAAACGCAATTTATACAAGAAAGATAAGAATTATAAACTCCTCCTCCTGTTATATCGCTCCATGTTACGGAAGCAGGAGAAAGGCCTTGTACCCAAATACTTGCCGGACAAGTATTACTAGCATAAGTATTTGGGCAAACACTTGGTGATGGGATTGAGGTAACTTGATACGTATTGGCGTTATTGCCAGGTTTACAAAAAGTTAAAGTAAAAGGGCCGGGTCCATTTAAACAAACAGGACTCCCCACTGGCGTTTGAGGACCACAGTTGATTTGATAAAACATAGATCCCGAAGGAACAGCCCCGGAAGCTATGGTAAAATTTATGGCATAAGTACCTGGATTTACCACTATTTCAAATTCGAGACAGCGGTCAGGATTAGAAGCCCCACAACAAAAATCATTTCTAACAATCAATGGAGATGTCCAAGTTGCACTAGGGCTTGAAGACAGATTAACTGAAAAAAACGGAACAGTTGGCTCACATAAGCCTGATTGTGCTTTTAGTGGATCCGACATTGCCACAAAAAGCGCAATTGAGAACAACAACGGCAAAACTTTTGCCGGTAGTCGTCCAAACTGATTCCGCAACACCTTAATTTTAAATAATCTATTCATGGCTCAATATTTTATGCATTTCAGTTTTTTACTGAAATGGAAACAACCTCAAGATTTTATAAGTGCTTGTACATTTTGTTTTAAGTATCCTATAAAATTTAAGAAGGTTTTCGATTTGAAAATAATCAAATCGAAAAAAGCCATGTAAGTACGTGTTAAGTAAAGGTGTAATCATTCTTTCCGGTTTTATAGGTTACTCTATTTAATTTACGAAATATATCGACAAAATACAAGAAAGTCATTAGTTTTTAGATAAATAAAGCAATTATGTTGACGAAATATTAATTTCTTATAGAAATAATTTTAATAAAAATTTTAATAATATTTAATAAAACTTTTTATTCTGCGTTATTTATTATTAAAGTCAATCAAATAAAAAGATATTGTTGTAAATGCTATTTGTCAAATAATCAAAATGTGTAATTTTGCAATGTAAAAATTTTTAAATGGCAACAACGGCAGATATTAGAAACGGACTTTGTATTTCTTTCAACAATGATTTATTTGTTGTTATCGAGTTTCAACATGTTAAACCGGGAAAAGGAGCAGCTTTTGTTAGAACTCGTTTAAAAAGTCTTACGACAGGACGAGTAATTGCAAACACCTTTCCATCGGGCTCAAAAATAGACATTCAACGGGTGGAGCGCAGGCCATATCAATATTTGTATAAAGAAGAAAACACATACTTCTTTATGCACCAAGAAACATATGAGCAAGTATCACTTGAAGAAGAATTAATCAATGCACCTAAATTTTTGAAAGAGGGACAAAACGTTGAGATTGTTTTTCATGCTGACACCGAAACACCATTAAACTGCGAATTACCTCCTTTTGTTGTGCTTGAGGTTACTTATAGTGAACCGGGAGTTAAAGGAGATACTGCCACAAACTCTTTAAAACCTGCAACTGTTGAAACAGGAGCCAGTGTTGGCATTCCACTATTTGTAAACACAGGCGATAAAATCAAAGTTGATACTCGAACAGGAGAATACTCCGAACGGGTAAAAGAATAAATTTAATAATAGAATTTCATGAAATTTTCAAAAAATTATACTTTGCAACAAATGGTCAACATCATTGGTGCTGATACTGTGCAGGTTAAAGGCCCACTTGATTTTGTTGTAACCGGCTTAAACGAAATTCATAGCGTTGAACCCGGAGATCTTACATTTGTTGACCATCCCAAATATTATAACAAGGCACTTGAATCAGCAGCTACTACCATAATTATAAACAGAGATGATGTTGATGTTCCTCCGGGAAAAGCATTAATAATTTCTGACGATCCTTTTCGTGATTATGTGAAATTAGTTAAACACTATAAGCCATTTATTCCTTCGCAGTCTTCTATTAGCCCCAGTGCCGAAATTGGAGAAGGAACAATTATAGAGCCTCTTGTTTTTATTGGACATAATGTTAAAATCGGGCGTAATTGTATTATAATGGCTAATTCGTCAATACATGCCGACACTATTATTGGCGACAATGTTATAATTAATAGTGGATCGGTAATTGGAGGAGAGGCTTTTTATTTTAAACGCAGACCTAATTTACTTGATAAATTAGAAGGTTGCGGCAGGGTAATTATTGAAGACAATGTTGAAATTGGATCTTGTTGTACCGTTGACAGAGGAGTTTCGGGCGACACTACAATCGGATGGGGAACAAAACTAGACAACCACATACAAGTTGGTCATGATACTATCATTGGCCGTAATTGTTTGATTTCTTCTCAGGTAGGTATTGCGGGAGTAGTGAAACTGGAAGATGATGTTATTTTATGGGGGCAAGTTGGAGTTCAAAAAGACCTTGTAATTGGTAAAGGAGCCGTAGTATTAGGTCAATCCGGTGTTGCAAAGTCAATTGAAGGAGGTAAAACCTATTTTGGAAGCCCGGTGCGCGAAGCTGTTGACAAAATGAAAGAATTGGCTCTTATTAAACGCCTTCCTGAATTATTTGAAAAATTACCTTAAACAAGGTTAATCCATCTATACATTATATATATTTAGCTGATTCTGCAAAAAACTGTCAGCAAATTTTTTCTTTGAGTTTGTTTTCTTGTTGTTCACAAGCCAATCCATTAGCAACTATAATGGCAACAAAACTCCAAACCGGAACAGCAATTTTATCTGAATCCAAAAAGTTATTTAAAAAAGCATGCACAAAATAAGTTACTAAACCAAGTAATAACCCAAGTACAAACCTGGCTTTACTCTGATCTGTTTTTCTTAATCTAGAATATGTAATAAATCCATACCAAAATATTGAAAAAACTAAAAAGACAACACTTAGCATGCCCGGTATTCCAGATTCTGCCATTGCACCAAGAAATTCAGAATGAGCATTTCCTAAAGTTCCGGCATTTGTACTAATTATTGTTTTTTCGTAAGAAAATTGATATGGTGCATACAAGAACTGATATGTGCCCGGACCGGTACCACAAATGGGATAATCTTTTGCCATTCTTAAAGCGCAGTTCCATCTATTCAAACGTTCCAAATTACTTGCATCTGTAGAAATATTACTCATAGATTGAATATTTTCAACCACGTCTTTTGAAGAGTCTTGCGTGTTTTTCTCTAATCGGCTGATAATTTGCGATTTAAACATCAAGCCTATAAGAAGAAATGATAGAAAAACTATAGTTAATATTTTCATTTTTATTCGAAGCAGTACAATCAAGCCAATTCCCACAGCAATAAAGAAACCCAGCCATGCTGCTCTGCTATATGAAAACAACAATCCCAATAATAAAATTATAAAAGCAAGGAATAAAAATAGTTTTCTTGTGTAATTATATTTTTTATCTGTTAAAAAGAAAAATATCGAAGGAATAAACAATGCTATTGCAGAACCATAAATGGCATGGTCTTTATAAAACGGTTGCATAACCCAATGTCCTTCCCTGTCACCAAAATTATATCCTGAATGGCGGATTAAAGTGTAAACAGCAACAATAGTTAAAGCCACAATCTGCAATAAAACAACTGTTTTTTGAGTATTTTCCTTAATATAAAAAATTCTTGTTCCTATGAAGTAAATTGGCACCATTAGCCATAAATGCGAAACAAAAAACTTCCACGAAACAACCGGAATCTGGCTGGTAACAGAACTAAAAAAAAGCCAAATAAAGTATATATAAAAAGCAATGCTAATAGGATTATTAGAAAACGCTTTCCATCGGTTTAATTCATATAAAGACTTAAGCAAAAAAACGAGTAACAACCCTGCCAAAAGAGGTTCAGTTGGCAAATTTACCGATAAGCGAGTATCCCAGTCGCTCAGATTTATGGCAAGTGGAGAGAAAAACGCTATTATTAAAAAAATCTTTTCAACCGAAAAAAAATAAAGATAAAAAACGCCAAGAATAACCGGCAACAAAGACAAATAATACAATTCAAAAAAGAAAATCAACAACAGATTAATCATTAAAAAGATTAATGATGAAGCTAAAAGCCAACGCTCGGTTTTTGAAAAAACCAAAGATCTCGGATACGTTGTATTCATTAATCTGTTATGATTCGTTTACAGAAAGTTTTTTAAACTTTTTGAAATTCTCAAATAAAATTATCAGAATTATAGTGGTAAGCAAAGTAGAAAAAGTAGAAAGAACAACAATAAGCCAACGAACAGGATATGTTTTCTTTTCTGCTTTATAAGCATAATCAACAACAAATTTTTGTGGGAGGGAGGATTCTGCATCTATTTTTGCCTCTTCGTATTTAGCTCTTAAATCGCTAAGCTGCTTTTTTTCGTGTTCCAGATCATCCCGAAGAGAAACATACGCTGAACCATATTTTGCCAGAGTATCAAGCCTTCTTTGTATTTCGTTTACACCATGTTGATTTCCCTTTCCGATTTCACGAACCAAACCCTCGTTTAATCGTTCTGCCTGCGATTCATAATCCTGAACCCCCTTGCCTCTTAAAACAGACAAAGAATCTTCTTTTCTTGCCACCTCTGCAGCCAGCTCCATATAAGCATTTTCAACTATTTTAAAGCCCTCCAAAGAACGTTGTTTATGTAAATTGGTTTTTACGGTATCATATAAATTTGCTATTTCATTTGCTATATCGGCAGCCATTTGCGGATCGGTGTCAATAACCTTAATCTCAACAGCCATATATTCCGTTCTGTTAAACGAAATATTTTCATTATACATTTTATATAATTTGGTGTTTTTGTATTTGGAATCCGGATTAATATCATAGTGTTCAAGCAAATTGAATTTTTCAATGATTCGTTGCCTTATTTCGTTTGAATTAAGGATTTGCAACATTTGCTCTGCCTGCTCTTCTTCTCCAAACGCCATAATATCATCATTTACTCCATATTGGCTTGAAACAAGTGCTTTTGATATGGTATTGGAAGATGATGGAAAAAGAATAACCGTGGAAACATATTTATTTTTTATCAGTAATGACACTACAGAGGACACTACTATTGCTGCAATACCAATAATGATTAATAATTTTCGCCATTTAAAAAGGAAAAACAAAAAGTTGGTGTTTTCAAATGTAAGTTCTTTTGAGTTGTTGTCTTCTTTCATAATACTGAAAATTAACGCTGCAAAGGTAATGTTTCGTTGAATATATTTATTGATTTATTTTTGAAGCTGCACAATTATATTTGCGCATGGAAAAAGTCTTGACAAAAAAGAGGCTTCGTAAAATGTACGGAAACTTTGACTACAATTAACTATTAGCTCTATCAAAAAATTTATAAAAAACACCCAACTCTTTGAAAATGTAATCTTTCTATAAACTATTTTATCAAAATGAAAATTAAAATAATATGACCTTTCAAACGGAGCATTATTTGTGAAATAATCAAACGTTTGAATAGAAAACATTTTTTTGTGTGTCGGGTCTATAAAGTTATATCTTGAACTAAAATGTGGTACACGAATCTCCACTATCCCACCCGGCTTCAAAATACGATGTAAATCTTCTAATAATGGGATATATTCAACATGTTCAAAAACGTCTTGACATAAAACAAAGTCAAATTCATTATTATCAAAAGGCAGAGGTAAAGAATTTATATCGTGTATTACATTTACACCTTCTACAGATGAAATATCCAGGTTTATCCATCCTTCCCTAATATCATGGCCACAACCTAAGTTTAGCTTTTTTTCCATAAAAATATATCAGCGATAGAAATTTTATTCTTTTGAATTAGTAATAACGTGTTAATAGCCAAAAATAGTACCCAAACAACAATTATTATTGTTATCCCATACAATGGCAAAAGATTTATATGACTATTAATGAATGTAAAGATTAATAAAACTGAAGCAAATGCAGCTAACAACAACAATGTGCGTTTAAGTCCGGAAGGTTTTATCAAAATAAAAGTCAATATTATATGAGATGTTGTTAATAGTGTTTGCGTAATTAAACCCGACCATGCTGCTCCCATTTCGTGCCATCGGGGAATAAGAATTAAATTAAGTCCAACATTAAGAATTACACCCGAAAGTGCCAAAATGTTTAACTTTTTCAAACTGCCATTTGCAGTAAGTAATGTGCCAAAAATATAAACAAATGATAATGGAATAAAAGTAAACATAAGAATCTTCAACACATTTGCCGATTCCCCTACATGTTCTTTATAAAGCCAATTCATAATTAAATCCGAATGGCAAAATGAAATGGCAGCCACAGCCATTGCCGAGCTAAGCAATAATATGGCAGAAAGTTGTAAAAATGGCCCGACATCATGCTTTTTCGACATCAATCTGCTAAAAAACGGCAATAGTATAACCGAAAACAAATAAGAAAACATGCTAAAGGCATCTAAAATCCGAAAAGCTGAAGCATAAATGCCGGCATGCACCGAGCCATAGGGAATTAAACGTTCAAGCATCACGGAATCAACCCGGCAATAAAAAAGCATTAAAAAATTCAATATGGCAAAAGGTAAACTTTGTTTAAACAGAACAATATTCAGTTTTTTATTCCATCTGAGTTTTTTTAGTTTTATTTTTTTTGCGGCAATAACAAATGCAACAATAAAAGCAATGAAATAGGATAGGGTTTGAAAAGCAGCAAAATAAAAAATATTAATTTTTATATCGAATAAATTGCCCCAAAGCAGTACAGAGAAAAACAAAATCATAAGCAATCGATCTAAAACCGACAAAAAGCCATCGGTTTTAAAATATTGCATGCCGGCGATATTTGAACGCAAAAACAAAATAAAGGAAGAAAGAATTTGATTTAGACCAAGCCATGTAAGGAGTTTAAAATGCACAGAATCATATCCAATCAGCAAGGCAACAGAAAAAGAAACAATGGCATAAAGCAAAGCCAAAAAGGCTTTCATACTTAAAATACTGCCTGCATATTTTCCTGCAAGATGTTCATGCTGGGCTACGCTGCGATTATTAAAGCTTGTAAAGCCAAAATCGAGTATAAAACCAAAAAGAAACGAAAAGTTCATTACGGCAAAATAAAGTCCGTAGTCGGCTGCTCCAACAATGTTTTGCACGGTTCGGTCAATGCCAAATATCCAAAATGGCTTTACCAGCAAATTAATGCCGATAAGAAAAAACAGATTTATAATAAAATTTTTTCGCATTATGGTAAATGACAAAAAAAACGCAAATTTGCAGCTAAATTAATCAAAATGATTTTTACAGAGCGAAAACCGATTATTGCCATTAATACCCGTCACTGGATTCCAAATAAAATGGAAGGAATCGGGCGCTTTGCCATGAATATTGCAATTGAGCTGTGTTGTCAGCATCCCAAAGCTGAATTTCATTGGTTTTTTGACAGAAAGCCGCAAATAGAATTTTCATTACCCAAAAACGTTAAAACTCACGTACTGTATCCGCCTGCACGTACCATAAAATTAATTAAATTCTGGAACAATGTGTCGGTTCCCTATGTTTTAAAAAAAATATCGGCCGATATTTATATTTCGCCGGACAACATGAATTCGCTCAAAGCTCCATGCCCGACAATAAGTGTTATACACGATATTAATTTTGAACATTTTCCTTACGATTTACCAGCCAAAATCAGTGAGTTTTATCACAAATACACACCGGCTTTTATTGACAAGGCAATTCATGTAATTACAGTTTCGAATTTCAGCAAAACCGATATTATTCAACATTATAATGTTTCTCCTGAAAAAATTTCGATAATTCATAATGGAGTTGCCGGTCATTTTAAACCACTAAATTCACAGTTAATATCCGACACACGTTTTAGATATAGCAATGGTAAACCTTATTTCTTTGTACTTGGTTCTATTCATCCGCGAAAAAATTTAATAAAAACCATAGAATCTTATACTGCATTTCGCAATAAAACAAATAATGATTTCCCATTAGTAATAAGTGGCAGAGAATTGTTTTCAAATAAAAACATTGGGCTCTTTTTAAAAAACAATCCTTATAAAAACGATATCTCATTCACCGGTTATCTTGATGACAAAACACTGGCAAATGTTTTAGGTTCTGCTTTTTCCCTGCTGTATTTATCAGTTTTTGAAGGGTTTGGGGTCCCTATTATAGAGGCTTTTGCATCAAATGTTCCGGTTATTGCTTCAAATGTATCTTCAATTCCTGAAGTGGCCAGCGATGCAGCTTTATTGGTAAGTCCTCACGACACCAAGTCAATAGTAGAAGCAATGAATAAATTAGTTTTTGATGATAAAGCCCGAACGCAGCTTTGTGAGAAAGGCCTTAGGCAAGCAAATTTATACAAATGGGAAAAAAATGCCGAAAAGTTCTGGGAAATTATTAAAAAATATATTTCTAATTAGCATTTGTTTGGAAACACCACATGTATTTTGTCATCAAAAAGCTCAAGGATGAGCAATAAAATAATATTCGGTTTTTTTCAAATATAATTCTTCAAAATCTTCGAGTGTCAAAGAAGCTTTATTGCAATTAAAATTTTTTAAAGTTGAAATTTTCAATCCGCCCTCACCGCACAAAAGATTATACATCTTGGCAGGAGTAATATTATAATAATTACTTGCGCCAAAACCAAATTCAAATATTATATATGGCTTGTTTGTCTTTACCATGTTCATTGCACCTTTCAAAACATCATACTCAGCTCCTTCAACATCAATTTTGATGAATCTGACAGGTCGGTCAGACATTATATCATCAAGTCGTTTTAAATCCACATTTATAACGTCTATTTTAGGTGAAACCTGATAGTCACGTTTTTTAAGCCCGCTATAGGCGGGGGCATTTTTTACATATTGAAATTCTGCCTTACCATCTTTATCCGATAAAGCATAAGGATAAATTTCAGCTTTATCTTTAAACTTTTTGATTAAATAATTATAAAAATCAGGGATGGGTTCAAACCCGGCGTGGCGACCTTTAGGAGCCAGCCTGAGCATAATATTAAGTATTTCACCTTTATGACAACCTATATCTATGCAGTTTGAATCAGGTTCAATAATTCTTATCATGGCAATTTCTGTTGCCCTGTCATATCGCATATTTTGAGTAATGTTGATATGCAGAAATTTCAAAATGCTGCGAAAAAGGCTTTTTATGCTGCTCAAAGTTGTTAAAAAAATTTTGGCAAAAGTACAAAAATAAACATGTCTGCCTACATCAATTTTAAAAGAGCATCAACAACTTTAACCGCGCCCGTGTAAATTTCGGAAATTTTTGTTCCCAACATATAACAAGGCGATGTAACTATTTTGTTTTTTTCGTCTATAACTATTTCAGTTGCCTGCGTGTTTTTGTGTTCAGACCCCATTTGTAAAACATGTTCAGACGTGCTTATATCATTGCCAATGGTAACCACACTGCCTTTTATTACGGAAGAAAGCAAAACCGGAGCAATACATAATGCGCCTATGGGTTTAGAATCTTTGTGCATGGCTATAATAGCATCTGCCACTTCTTTATTCACTTCAATATCAGCTCCTTTGAATGCATAATTACTAAGGTTTTTGGCTGCTCCAAAACCACCCGGCAACAACAATGCATCATAATCGGATGACTTAAATTCTTTTAAGTTTTTTATTTTGCCTCGTGCTATTCGTGCCGATTCAACCAAAACATTACGTGTTTCTGTCATTTCTTCACCGGAAACATGATTTATCACGTGAACCTGATTTATATCCGGAGCAAATAATTCGTATTGTGCTCCTGACTGGTCAATTGCCAGCATACTCATTGTTGCTTCGTGAATTTCAGTGCCATCATAAACTCCACAGCCTGATAATATAACAGCGAATTTTTTCATGCGTACTTACATTAAGAATTATAAAAAAACCTACCCAAAGGTAGGTTTTTATTCAATTAAAATAAAATCTATTTTTTAGTAATATAGTGATATTCATCCTTGTCATTTCCATCAACTTCCTCCATCCACAATTCGTTTGATTTAAGACGAAGAATAGTGAAATTAGTAGTGTCTACGTTATTTCCATTATTGTCTTTTATAATCACCATAAGTTTTGAATTATCACTAGATAATTCCCATGCTCCTTTTATATCAACAGACTGCGTGCCTACCACCCAAGTTAAAACAGCCGAACCGTCTTTTTTAAATTCTATGTAATCGTCCTTATCATCTGGAGTAAGTGTTTGCTCTACTCCGTTTTCATAAAGAGCATCAAGACACCAAACGTTGACAATTCTTGATTTTTTCGAGGCCAAGCTGAACGAAGGGCCTTCTTCGTATTTACCGCATGCTGCAGCTATAAACATAATAGCTAAAACAATTGATAGGTTTTTCATTACTGTTTTCATATAATTTGTGTTTAAGGTTATTTAGTAATATAATGAGTCTCATACGTACTACCAGCTTTTAACTGCTCAACCCAAAGCTCGCTTGAGGTTAGTCTAAGAATTGTATATTCTTCGTCGGATGTAAAAGGAATTCCAAAAACAGAACCTGAATAAACAATTTTTAAATTTGCTTTGTTTGCGGTAAAACTCCATGTTCCTGAAAAAGTAGTAGTCATGCCGCTTGAAACAATAGTTACAGAAAGAACCCCACCTTTTTTAAATTCTATATAATCATCTTTTTGATCGGCAGTAACGGTTTGCGATACGCCATCCTTATACATTTCATCTATTTTCCATGCACCAATAAGACGAGCTGATTTTGGTAATAAGCTAATTTTTGGACCGTCTTCATATTTGCCACATGATGCTGCTACGAAAGCAATTAATACAACAAAAGCTGCAATTTTTGATAGTGATTTCATGTTTTTTAATGTTTAATTTAAGCAAATTTAAAAAAATTAAAAGACATCATACGCAAAACGGATAATTGTAGCAAAAATTATTAGTAAAAAAAACACCCGGATAAATCTATTCCCTCTTAATAAAGCAAGTTTAGAGCCGATATAAGCACCTGCCATATTACATAAAGCCATTGGGATGGCTAAATGATACAAAATATTGTTTGTTGCAGCAAATATTCCAATCGCACTAAGGTTTGTTGCCAAATTTAGTGTTTTTGCATTGGCATTTGCCGTTATAAAATCAAATCCCATAAAAACAACAAAACAAATAATGAAAAACGAGCCTGTTCCCGGTCCAATTAAACCATCATAAAAGCCAATTACAAAACCAAATATTGAGCCTATTAAAACTTGTTTTTTCTCTTTAATGTTTTTTGTTTTTAATATGCCAAAATCTTTTTTAAAAAAAGAATATATGGCTATTAAAACTAATACTATTAAAATAAAAGGTTTGATAAATGATTCATCAACAATGGTTATACACCAGGCTCCTAAACCGGCACCAATAAATGCTGCAGGAAACAAAAACAAAAACAGTCGTAAATTAATAGGTATCTTTCTTGAATATCTATACGCAGCCAATGCCGTTCCTGAAAAAGATGGAATTTTGGTAGTACCTAGCAAAGTAGCAATAGGATACTGTGGAAATAAAAACATTATAGCTGGTGTTTGTATAAGACCTCCACCTCCCGCAATAGAGTCAACAAGTCCGGCAAAAAATGAAAATAAGCAAATTAAAATAATATGTATGTCCAAAATAAATCTTAAATCAAATTTATTTTACCAATGACCCAGGAATAGCTTCATCACCCGGATTTACCATTATTAATTTCCCGTCATTGTTTTCTGCAAACAAAATCATTCCATTAGATTCAACACCTTTTATATCTCGCTTGCCAAGATTGGCTACTACAACCACCTTCTTGCCTATCAGCTGTTCAGGTGTAAAATATTCTGCCACTCCCGAAACAATGGTACGGGTTTCAAAGCCCATATCCACACTCAATTTCATTAGCTTTTTTGTTTTTGCAATTTTTTCGGCCTCCAATATTTTTCCAACACGTAAGTCGGTTTTTACAAAATCATCAAAGCTAATGTCGGGCTTTAAAGAATCATAGCTAACAGATGCAGCCGCGTTGGCAATTTTAGAAGATTCTAATTTGAAAATCTGTTTCTGAACGTCGGCGTCTTCGATTTTTTCGAAAAGTAACTGCGGCTGATTCAGTTGCAATCCCTCTATTAATAAAGGTTTGCCAATATCACCCCATGACACTTCGCCCATGTTGAGCATAGTTTTAAGTTTTTCTGCAGTTACAGGCAGAAATATTTCGGAAAGCACAGACATGTTGGCTGCAATTTGCAAAACATTGTTCAAAATCCCTTTTACTTCATCAGGATTTTCCTTATATAATTTCCATGGTTCTATATCTGTGAGATATTTATTGCCCAGACGGGCTATATCCATAAAGAATCCAAGCGCTTCGCGAAAGCGAAAATGCTCAAGGCTTCCGGTAATTTTTTCGGTTAACGCCTTTATCTCTTTCATTATATCATCGAGTTCGGCTTTTTGCGTTGAAGCCGGCACTTTGCCATAAAAATACTTATGCGTTAACACCATTGCCCGATTGACAAAGTTGCCAAATATAGCAGCCAATTCGTTATTGTTCCGTGCCTGAAAATCTTTCCATGTAAAGTCATTATCCTTGGTTTCCGGAGCATTAGCCGTAAGCACATAGCGCAACACATCCTGCTTTCCGGGAAAATCTTCCAAATATTCATGAAGCCAAACAGCCCAGTTACGAGAAGTACTGATTTTGTCGCCTTCAAGATTTAGAAACTCATTTGCCGGAACATTTTCGGGCAAAATATAGCTGCCTTCGGCTTTAAGCATTACCGGAAAAATAATGCAATGGAAAACAATATTGTCTTTGCCGATAAAATGAATCAGACGCGAATCATCGCTTTTCCAATATTCTTCCCAGCTGCGACCGGTTTGCAATGACCAGTCGCGCGAAGCAGAAATGTATCCTATTGGAGCATCAAACCACACATACAGCACTTTCCCTTCGGAATCGGCAAGAGGAACCTTTACTCCCCAATCAAGGTCGCGCGTAACTGCACGTGGCTGCAAACCCTGATCTATCCAGCTTTTACATTGGCCGTAAACATTGGTTTTCCATTCTTTATGTCCTTCCAAAATCCACTCTCTAAGCCAGTTTTCATAATTGTTTAATGGTAAATACCAATGTGTTGTATTACGCTTAACCGGAATACTGCCCGACAAGGTCGATTTCGGGTCAATCAAATCTGTAGCATTTAACGAAGTTCCGCATTTTTCGCACTGGTCACCATAGGCGCCATCATTGCCGCAATGAGGGCAAGTACCCGTGATATAACGGTCTGCTAAAAACTGATTTGCCTCGGTATCAAAATATTGTTCCGATTCTATCTGCTGCAGTTTTCCTTCAGAATGAAGTTTTTTGAAAAAAGCTGCGGCTGTTTCATGATGGATAGAATTACTCGTACGCGAATAAACATCAAAACTAATCCCAAAATCTGCAAATGATTTTTTAATTAATTCATGGTATTCATCCACCACCTGTTGCGGGGAAATTCCTTTTTGACGAGCTTTAATCGTAATGGGGACCCCATGTTCGTCGCTTCCGCCAATAAATAAAACATCACGACCGGTTTTTCTTAAAAAACGGACATATATATCGGCAGGAACATAAACGCCCGCCATGTGTCCTATATGAATTGGACCGTTTGCATAAGGTAAAGCCGTAGTAACTGTATAACGCTTGTAGTCTTTCATGAAAATTTTATGTGATTTTGTATGGTGATTTTTGTTTAATTATCCGAGTTCTGCATTTCAAAAAGGGCTCTTATATTTCAAGTATGATACACAATACTTAAAAAATCTAAAGTTTGCACAGAATTGCTTTAATAACGGATTGTTACAGGCACCTTTGTAATTGTTTTGACAAATTCGCCGATATTATCCATTTCCTCTTTGCCAAGCTTTATAAGATTCTTTTCGGGAGTGGGACGATCTATTGGATAAATAATCCATTCGGCAGCATCAATTTTCGACACAAAATCTGCCAATGCCAAAAGAGACTCATTAGTTGTGTTATCAATTGATTCGCCTTCGCTTACTCCGCGTAAAACCAATGTTTGAATAATTTTTTCTCCTTTAAAATTTTCGATAAAGCACATGAGGTTGCTTAATTCTATTCCCTTTGATGCACGGTTAATCAATTTAAATTGTTTTTCGTCGGTGGTGTCGAGCTTCAGCAATGCCTTATCAGCCAAAATCAATGCATCAGCAACTTTTTGCTTATGAAGCTGAGTTGAATTTGTCAGTACGGTTATTTTTGCATTCGGCGCGTAGATGTTTTTTAGCCTTACCGACTCACGCATAATTACATCAAATTCGGGATGAATTGTGGGTTCACCATTCCCTGCATAGGTTATTGCATCGGGCAATTCGTTTGCACGTTGCATTTCCTGAAGTTTTTTTTCAAGTTCTGCAATAACCAATTCAGATTTTGGCAATCCTTCTTGGGAGTATTTGTCGGTCCATCCACACTCGCAATAAACACAGTCGAATGTGCAAATTTTTTTATTGGCAGGCAGTAAATTTATTCCAAGCGACAAGCCTAATCTGCGGCTACGAACAGGGCCAAAAATTATGCTGCCAAAAAGATGTGTTTCCATTTTATTTTTCTTCTTTTGAAAGCTTGCCAAAATTCTCGTATGCAGAATCTAAAGCCTCTTCAAATGCATTAAATTTTTCATTTACGGCAATCCTAAAAGCTTTTGAACGGGCTGTACGGCCTTTTTTTCTTTCTTCTTTCGTTAAACGCACATACTTGTTTTCGGCATTTTGAAGCGTGTTGATAAATTGATTTCTTTTTTCGGTAACTTTTTCAAGTTCTTTCATTATCATTTCGCCTTCTTTTTCACCGTATAAAGACATTAACATAATACCATCTATCAACACTTCGTTTGTTAGAAAATTCACGTCTTTTTTAATTCCTCTTTTGTTTGCCATGTTTTGTTTATTTTTATGTGTTTTAAAAAAACTTCCTTAGTGGTTTCAAAAATTGTTTCCTTGTCGAATCCACACTCTTTTTTAAGTTCGGCCACTGTGCCATGTTCAATAAATTTGTCCGGAACGCCTAACTTAATAAGAGGTAAATGATATGAATGCTCTGTAATAAACTCTGCAACCAGGGAGCCAAAGCCACCCTTAATTGTTCCGTCCTCAATTGTTATTAAAGCCTTATGTTTACGACACGCTTCATGTAAAATTTCTTCGTCAACAGGTTTTACAAAAATCATATTGTAATGTGAAACCGAAATTCCGGCCTCATTAAATCCCGAATATAAATCTATTACGTCGTTTCCTGTTTGGCCAATGGTTAAAATTGCAATATCATTACCTGAACATAGCTTTTCGCCTTTGCCAACAGGTAATTCCTTAAAATCCTGTTTCCAGTTTTTAGATTCAGAGTTTCCACGCGGATAACGTATTGCAAACGGGCCGCTTTTCTTTATTTGGGCTGTGTACATCAAATTGCGCAACTGCACGGCATTTAGCGGAGATGCAATAATTAAGTTAGGAATAATTCTGAGATAGGCAATATCAAATACTCCATGATGAGTTGCGCCGTCTTCGCCAACAAGGCCACCACGGTCAATTCCAAAAATAACCGGAAGGTTTTGAATTGCCACATCGTGAATTATCTGATCATACGCTCGTTGCAAAAATGATGAATAAATCGTACAAAAAGGAATGCGGCCTGTTTTTGCCAAACCTGCAGCAAATGTAACAGCATGCTGTTCTGCAATACCAACATCGAAAACCCTTTCAGGAAAACGATTTTGCATAATATTAATAGAACTGCCAGATAACATGGCAGGCGTAATTGCACAAATATCATCATTCAATTCTGCAAGTTCAGTTAAGGTTTTGCCATATATGACCTGATATTTCGGCGGCACCGACTCGCAGGAAGTTTCAAGAATTTCACCTGTTTTTGCATCATAGCGTCCCGGAGCATGAAAAGCAACCCTGTCTTTTTCGGCAGGCTTGTATCCTTTTCCTTTTTTTGTAATTACATGCAATAATTTTGGTCCGTTAATATCGCGTAAATCTTCAAGAACACTGATAAGGTGTTTAACATTGTGACCATCAACAGGGCCAAAATATCTGACATTAAAAGCTTCGAACATATTTGATTTTTTCAGCCATGTCCATTTTAATGCCGTTGATGTTTTATTTGCAATTTTTTGAACAAATGTTCCTCTGAAAACACGCCAGATACTGCGTTTTATGCGATTATAAGTATGCGATGCCGTTATACGCGTCAAATAACGGGTAAACGCACCCGTGTTTTCATCAATTGCAATACCATTGTCGTTGAGAATAACCAAAATATTGTTTTTGAGAGCCCCCATGTTGTTTAACGCCTCAAAAGCTTCGCCACCCGTCATGCTTCCATCGCCTATAACGGCTATAAAGTTGTCATCATTTAAGCCATTTTTTTGTAATCCTACAGCAATTCCAAGTGCGGCGGATATGCTGGTACTGCTATGCCCTGTCCCAAATATGTCGTGCTCACTTTCCGATGGCTTAGGAAATCCGCTAATGCCGTCCTTTTGACGAATGGTATGTAATAAATCTCTGCGGCCTGTAAGTATTTTATGAATATAACACTGATGACCTACATCCCAAATAATCTGATCTTTTGGCGAATTAAAAATATAATGCAATGCTATGGTTAATTCTACCACTCCCAAATTTGCACCCAAATGACCCGGATGCCAGGCCATATTCTCAATCAAAAAATCACGAATTTCCTGTGCAAGAACATTTAATTCCTGCAAACTTAGCTTTTTCAGGTCCTCCGGACTGTTAATCCCCGACAAATATGTACCGGCTTTTACTACCATAATTTAAAAATGCAAAGTTACGATTTTATACGCTATTTTATACCAATTATAAAAAAACAAAAACATGTTATATAACAACATTTAAACATGTAAATTTGCAAAAACCAATTAACGTGAAATTCAGCTTCTTATTAATCTTGCTATTTCACTTTTTGATTGTAAAAGCACAATCCGATAGTTTATGGTATAACAGCATTATTGAATGGCAACAAGAAATTAATCGGGAATATGCCGACTCAATAAGTTCGCCATTGAAACCCGAAGCTCTAAAAAACTTTAACGGGTTGCAGTTTTTTCCGCCCAATAATGAGTTTTTTGTTAAATCCACTTTGACTTTAACCCCCGATGCCAAACCATTCATAATGAAAACAAGTGGCAAAAAAACTCCAACTTATGTGCAATATGGTGTATTTAGTTTTAAGCTAAAAGGGCAGGAATTTTTTTTGTCGGCTTATAAACGAGTGGAAATACTTACCAGCGATGAATATGCCGATTATCTTTTTATACCTTTTTACGACCTGACCAACGGCAATGAAACATACGAAGGTGGAAGATATTTGGATTGCAAAATTCAAGGCGATAATCAATACTTTCTTGATTTCAACAAAACTTATAATCCTTATTGTGCTTATAACAACAAATATTCATGCCCCATACCACCTGATGAAAACTTTTTAAACATCAGAATTGAAGCTGGAGTAATGAAATAATTACTATTGATTTAAATTTCAGATTTTGATTTTATATAATTTTCTATCGCTTTGGGATACCATGTATATTCCAAATCGTGAATTCTTGCTGCAAGTAAATCGGGTGTGTCATTTTCAAAAACGGGGCAGCGTTGCTGCATCAAAATTCGGCCGTGATCATAAATTTCATCAACCAAATGAATTGTAATGCCCGATTCTTTTTTCTTAGCAGATATAACGGCTTCGTGAACAAAATGTCCGTACATTCCCTTACCTCCAAACTCAGGTAATAAAGCAGGATGAATATTTATAATGGAATCCGGAAAATCCTTAATTATTTCAGCAGGAACCATTTGTAAAAACCCTGCTAATACTATATAATTTGTTTTTCTCTCTTTCAACTTGTTTAATACAATTTGACTTTCTTTTATCTCTTTCCTCGAAAAAACAAAACAATCTACTTTAAGTCTTTCGGCACGTTCAATCACTCCGGCCTCAGGATTATTACAAATTATGTGGTCAATATTTATAAAGCTGTTATTCCTGAAATAATTAATCAGATTTTCTGCATTTGAGCCACTACCCGATGCCCATACCGAAATGTTTTTCATATAATCAAGTATTTATTGTTCATTTTGTTTTTGAATAATAAGTTCTATCATCCTTTTTTTATTCTTTTGCAGCAAAAGCAATTTTCTGTATTTTTTATAAGACGCGCCCGCAGAAAGCCATGAAATATTAAATCCGGCTTTTCCATCCAAAAATCCAAGTTTAAGAAAATAATCGCGGAAAAACTTAAAAACAGTTGCCGGAATAATGCCAAGCCACGAAGTTCTTCTGCCTGCAACATACATTGATTGCGCAAGAATATCCGTAAATTTGCGGATTTGATTTATGTGATCCTGACGGGTGTAATAGCTGTAATGAAGCAAATTTCCCGGCAAATGTTTAATTACGGAATCCTTGTCCATTTCGTATTTATCATGTGGATTCAGGCCACCCCAGCGCCCTTTTCTGCTATCCCACAACCGTAGTTTTTTATCGGGATACCAGCCACAATATTTAACCCAATGCCCACAATAATTTGTTAATCTGTTCATGGTATAACCGTCGGCATCAAAATTATTTTTTACCATTTTAATGCTCTCGCGCAAATTTTCATCCGGTGCTTCATCAGCATCAAGCGAAAGGATATGGGGATAAGATGCCCGGGTTATTGCATAATTTTTTTGCTGAATATGCCCTTCGAACTCATGTTCGATAAAACGCACTCCTTTTTTTAAGCAAATCTCTTTTGTTTTGTCATTTGAATATGAGTCAACCACTACTATTTCATCGGCAATATCAATTACGGAATCAATACAACGACCTATGTTGCGCTCTTCGTTATACGTAATTATCACAACCGACAGATATATTTTCATGCTGCAAAGATATGAGAAATGTAAAACATTCACTATAACGCCTGTTGGCTAAAGATATTAACATCATTATAAAAAATTTGCTCTCTTTAAGCACCCCGAATATTCCAAGAAAACAAATTCAGCTATTTTTGTATGCTTAAAACAATGAAAAATCTATTCTTTTTTCTTTCATTTTTGTTGTCGGTATATTTTTGTTCAAATGCACAACAATATACTGTTTCGGGAAAGATAACCGATTCGGAAACAGGTGCGCCTTTGCCATTCGTAAATCTGGTAATAAATTTTTCGCCGCAAGGTTCAATTAGTGATATTGACGGAAATTATGTATTAAAATCGTCTGAACCAATAGATTTTATTAGAGCCAGTTATGTAGGATATAAACCCGATACTATTCCGACAAACCGGAATTCAGTAGTTAATTTTTCTCTTCAAAAATCATCTATTCAGCTAAGTGAGGTGGTTATATTGCCGGGAGAAAATCCTGCTCACAGAATTATTGACAGTGCAATTGTAAACAGGAAAAAAAATGATCCTTTTCAGCTTGAATCATTTTCATATCAATCTTACAGCAAGTTCTTAATTACCGCCGAAATAGATTCCTTATTGTCCGTTTCCGATGAAATGCTCGATTCGTCGCATTTAGAATTAAAACAGTTTTTTTCGAAACAACATATTTTTCTTATGGAAAATATTGCTGAGCGAAAATATCTTAAGCCGGGAAACGATAATGAAGTGCTTACAGCTTCGCGAGTTTCGGGCTTTGGCGACCCGATGCTTACTTTGTTAATGAGTCAGATTCAATCGTTTTCGTTTTATAAAACCTTAATTACAATATCCGACAAAAACTATGTAAATCCAATAAGCCCCGGGAGCACAGATAAATATTCTTTTTGCTTGAAGACACAATATACGATAATTCTGATACGGTTTTTGTTATTTCGTACAGACCAAAACGAAACACTCATTTTGATGCCTTAAAAGGTCTTCTGTATATTCATACTGCGGGCTGGGCTCTTCAATGCGTAACAGCAGAGCCAAACAAAAGCGAACAGGGCATATCGGTAAGAATAAAACAAAACTATGCAAGACCCGATTCGATACACTGGTTTCCTTTGCAACTACATACCGATATACTTTTTAGTTCACTAAAATTATATGAATATCCTTTATATGGGCATGGAGTTACCGAACTTGAAAACATAAAAATAAACCCCTCCTTAAAAAAATCTGACTTTGCAGCTGCAAAAGTTATAATCGAGCCTGATGCTAAATTAAAGGACAGCTTGTTTTGGGCAAATAACAGGCCATATTCCTTAACGCAAAAAGAAATAAACACTTACAGAGTAATTGACAGTATCGGGCGTAAGGCGCATTTCGACAGAATGCTTGATATTACAACATCATTGTTAAGCGGTTTAATTCCGGTTGGTCCGCTATCAATTGACATAAATTCACTTTACCACAGCAATGTTGTTGAAGGAACACGCTTAGGATTAGGTTTAAAAACCAATTATCGTATTTCAAAGATTTGGAGTCTGTATGGATATTATGGATATGGCTTAAAAGATAAAGAGCATAAATATGCAGGAAATATCGAAATAAATTTGAAACGTTCAAAAGGCATGAAATTAATTGCCGGTTTTAAACAAGATATGCGCGAATGTGGTTCAAATAAATTTGAGCTGGCTGATGGCGGAATATTATCGCTTGAAGGCTTACGAAACTATTTGACCAATCAGCTTGATTATATCGATCAATATTTTGTGGATTTTAATACAAGATTGGCAAAGAACCTAACGCTATCTACGCGCATTTCGCGTACGGCATTTTTTTCTCCTGAATCAATTTTATACGGCAGCTATAATAACTTGGGATTTTCGGGCACAAACACTTTTGTGCTTTCAGATTTTAATTTATTTTTTGTGTATTCAAAAGGTTTTGATTTTATACAATCCGAAGATTATTTACTGCCTATCGGGGGCAATGCATCAAGACCGACAATTATGTTAGACATACGAAAGAGTTTTAAAAATCTGGCCGGAGGAGATATTTCGCGCAGTTCAGCAATGATGAAAATATCACAATCAATAAAAACACGATATTTTGGAAAATTTTCATGGACATTACAGGGGTCTGTTGTTAATCCAAACGTGCCTCTGTCCTTGGCTTTTAATGCTCCTGCCTCATATCGTCAGTTCACCTTTTCTGCGCCTTCCTCGTTCGAAACAATGCGTATGAATGAATTTTTCAGCACAAGGTGTGTTTATCTTTTTTTAAGTCATTCGTTTGAATCGTTATTGTTTGGAAGCAAAAAGTTTTCGCCCAGCCCCGAATTAATAACCAACATAGCTTGGGGTGATTATAAAAACACTAATAATATTAATGTGCCGTATTTTAAGACTTTGTCGAAGGGTTATTTTGAATCGGGATTATTTATTAATCGCATTATAAATGCGGGATTATTTTCACTTGGCGCCGGATGTATATTACGTTATGGCCCAAACCAACTTCCTGCAATAAAAGATAATTTAGCTTATAAATTTACCATTAAGTATCATTTTTAAACTAAAATAATCCGGGTTTAATTAGGGACTACTGAAAAACACTCAACACTTTCTGCACCAGCAATTTATTCACACTAAACTGCAATGCAGATGCAGGTATTTTAAGCAAAATCATTAAAAATCCTTGCATTTCAATTTTATTGCTTCATTCATATAATAAATTTTGCGTTTATTTTCAAAAATAAATCGAATAGAATACTACGTTGAAAGCGTTTGTTAGTCTGATGCGTACCATCTTCTTCGTTGCCTTCGACTCGAAGTATTACTATACATCTTCGTCTTGTCGCCTCAAAGCTGGCGCACCTCAGACTTTTTCAGCAGACCCTAATTACTCTTCTTTCTCAAAATATGTTTTGTAGTAATTAAATTTTCGCTCCTCGTCAAACCCGCGTTCTATCATATTTCTATTGCCATGGACATAAATATGGAAATTGCTGTCCAGTTTAATTACGCTTTTAAAATGTCTGGCCATTTTTTTCACGGCTCTTTCATTAACCAAAAATCGTTCCCCCATGTTTAAATCTTGTTCACGCGAAAATTCTTTTGCAAAATGATTAAAGCTGTCTTTTAATTCAGCCTGCTTCAAAACGTCGTCCTGAAAATCGCTTAAAGCAAATTCGTCATTACTTTTAAAAAATTCCATACTATTCATTAGCAGTTCAGCCTGATCGGGTCTGGTAGTTTCAAAATCTTCGGGTATTTTCTCCATTACAAAATCTTTACACATACGCATAGCCATTTGTGTACGGTAAAAATTATCAATGTTTTGCTTTAAGACCAAAAATCCATCCATCCACAAGCGCAAATCCAGGCTCCTGCTTTTTCCTGTGCAGGAAACAATAAAACCATCATCGGCTGAAACATTACAAACAAGGCATCCCGACAAAAAATCAGACGGGTCTGTTCCCGATTGCATTTCGATGGCATATTTAGTTTCTTTACTATACAGCTTTACAAAGTTTTTTCGTTCATCCATCAAATAAAACGCAACGGCATCTGTTTCTTCATCGTCAAAAACAACGCCTTTAAAATAAGCAACCCAAAACTCGCCTCCGTGCAATTTAGGATTTTGCATTAACTCATATAAATCTTTTGCAGCAGCAACGCTTGTTGGAATAAATTCATCCTCCGGCAATTCAAAGAGTTTTTTACAGCGCCCATACATCACATTTCTGATTATATCAACTTCATGATAAAAATTGTAAAGCAAATCTTCCTTGCCAAACGGCGCCAATAAAGGACCGCAAAGAGAGCTTAAATACGCATCATTAAGAGATACCAATTCGTCAGACAAAGTAAGTCCGTCTTCAAGAACTTTATTACCAACCCTATGTATTATCAATTTTGAAAGATAGGCGTTTTCAATGTTTACCATAAATTCGATTTTTTGCAAATGTAGTCTGAAAAATAATTTTAAACAAGTTGTATAAAACAAACCATAAATAATGGTATAAACTTAATACTCTGTTATTTATTCAATATTTTAATCATATTAATAACTCCGTTCAATGAAAAAGTTTAGATTAATTTATGTTAAGGCCCCATTGTAGGGCATGATATTTATCAGCTATTTTAAAATCGTAAAAAACATTTTACGGATAAAAGCAAATTATCAACGCAATTTTTTATGATTTTTTAAAAAGACAATACTTTCAATTCACTTGATTTCATCAGGCATTTACATCGTTTACTTTAATTGGAGCATTTTAAAAAAAGATAAGTCATTTTTTCTTTAACGAAATTTTAATATGATAAATAGCATTTTTTAAGGCTTATAATTAGCGATGGTTGTAACTTGCACGTCTAAACATTTAGGTCGTTCGTCTTAGTTTTTGATATTTTTTAACAAAGCAATCTTTTTTACACTCATAAAAACTCCTAACGAAATGATTTACAATGTTTAAAAAACGAAAGTAAAACAAAAGTATAATAAGAAAATGAAAAAAACCATGAAACATCTCAACAAAAACATGAGTAAATTTTTGATGGTTTTGGTTGTTGTTTTAACATCAGTTTATACATACGCACAGAATAATAAGCACGTAGGTGATATTAAAAACAATGGTCAAACTCCATTAAAATTCAGCAACAACGGACAGGCAACAATAGTTGATGACAAGCAGCATGTAGATAAGCTGTTTTTTGGTGATGCACCAAAAGAAATTGTTGCCGAAGGAACAAAACAAGTTGATAATAAAAATTCAACTTTGATTGAAATTAATGCGGAAAACTTATCTCATCTTTCAAATTTTGGCACAAGCAAATCGGCTTCGCAAGTAGAGTCACTTATTATAAAGGTTGAGTCTCCTGCCGGCTTCGATGCTAAATTACAATTCAATCAGCTTTCTTTATTTCCTAATCTTAACTCTATTCTTGTATTGTGCACCTACAATGCATGTGATGACAATGACAGAAATAACTCTTGTGTTGAAAGCAAAATAAACGCAATGATTGAAAAAAGAGTTATGGACAAAGTTGAATTGTATTATTTAATGTCTGTTGATAATTAAAAATTTGAAGTCATGAAAAACAAATATAATATCAGCGGGACAGCTGCCAATATTTTAATCGTTATTTTTACACTCGTTGCAAATCTCTTTTACGGCAATATTTCCGCACAGGTTATAGTACCTTTTACACAAAGGACTTCTGAATATACACCTTCAAAAACCATATATAATATAAGAGGTGATTACACTATAATAGGTAATACAAATTTAACTTTATCCAGTTACGGAGACAACAAAAACAACAGCAACAACTTTATGGTTTATGTTGACGTTGACGGTAATTCAAACACCTTAAACTCTTCAAGTGCGACATTGAATTTTTCAACGGAAAATTCTGCCAATCCTGAATGTTCCCGTATTGTTTATGCCGGCTTATATTGGACAGGACGTTCATCAAACTCAACATCAAGCCCCGATGTTTTTACTGTTACAAAAGGAAATGTAACAAAAACTTACGACAAACATGTTGTTTATATCAAAGGACCGGCAGGGTCAAATTATACTGAAATCAGGGCTAAAAACGAAAATATTTATTATCCTCAAACCGACCACGGAATGATGTATTCGGCTTATGCTGAAATTACTGACTACGTGAGAGCAAATGGCATCGGAGAATATACAATTGCCGATATTGCATTAATAGAAGGCAATGGTGGTGGAACAGGTTACTATGGCGGTTGGGGCATGATAGTGATTTATGAAAATGCCAAAATGAAATGGAGAGACATTACCGTTTTTGATGGCCATGCCTACGTTATTGGTGGTAATGCTTCACACGATTTATCTGTTTCAGGTTTCAATACAGTTCAAAGCGGACCGGTTAACATGAAACTTGGTTTAATGGCCGGTGAAGGTGATGTTGGCATAACCGGTGATTATTTTAAAATAATTAACCAACAAAACAATTGGGTATCATTAAATCACACGGGAAACTCTGCAACAAACTTTTTCAATGGCTCTATTGTTACAGGTGGAAATAGCAGAACTCCAAATCTCAAAAACAACACAGGTCTTGATATTTGTATGTTTGACGTACCTAATCCCAACAATAGCGTAATAACGAATAATCAGACTTCAACGCAATTTAGATATGGGTCAACTCAAGATACATATATAATATTTTTTATGGCTATGGCCGTTGACGCTTATATACCATTTCCCGAAGGTGTAAATTCAGTAAGTTCTATTAACGGAAATCAGCCGGGTAACCCAATAACTGCCGAACCCGGGCAAGAAGTTGAATTTACCCTGGAAATTAAAAATAAAGGTAGTGAGCCAATAAACAATTTTGTTGTAACAATTGATGTCCCATATACGGTTTCTTACGTAAGCAGTTCGGGCTCAATTAATTTTACTCCTGCGCCTACTCCAAACAATCTGTATTATGATGCCAATCTCGGACCAAATGGTTCAATAGTATGGAACTTAGGAACTTTACCGGAACCTTCTAACCCCGAAACAGTTCTTGCAACGTTAACTTATAAATATAAAGTTACAACCGACTGTAATATTTTAAGCAATCCTATATGCGTTCCAAATATTGTTTCTAACGGCTCATTTAGTGGTACCGGAGCAGTAAGCAATATTTCTTTCTCCGGATTAAATTTTATTCAGGGGTATCATGGTTCGGGCCAATGCCAGGGAGAACCTATTCTTGACCCCCTGTCTGTTGCAATCGATTATAACGACTATGTTAATCAGAATTGTTCAGCAAATAATAATTACAAAGATTTTTCCTACTGCAACTTCTCAGGAAATATTCCTGTAACAGATATAGATGATTATTTTCCGGCAGGTTCAAAATTCTACAATGAATATCCTGTAACATCTTCTTCTGTAGAATATAATGCTTCAAATCCATTCCCAAATATTAACGGAACAAATACTTATTATGCTGTTCCTCCGGGTTTAACCGATTGCTACTTTGAATTTACAATTTCAGTTAATAGTATTACTTCTGCCCCTACGGCATCAGACATTTATTATCATTTGAATGAAACTGCTGTGCCTCTGACAGCAACTCCTTCAAATCCCTCATATGTTCTGTTCTTCTATACTTCAAATAATTTCAATAATCCGCAACAAGTTATTATTCCTTCAACTGATCATGTAGGAGAAACAACATATTGGGTTTCGGAAGGTATTTCAGAATCATGTATTAGCTCAACAAAAGTACCTTTTAAAGTTATAGTAATTGATACTGTACCTCCTGTATTCACTTTCTGCCTAAGCGGTAATGACCAGAACGTAAATACCGATCAGGATGTAAACACCTACACTCATCATGGCTCTGGCTGGGATGCCACTGCTACCGACAATGACGCTGTTGCAAGTTTAACTTATGTTCTCTCAGGTGCTACTACCGGCTCAGGTTCTTCGCTCGACGGAGTTGTGTTCAACATGGGTACTACTATTGTTACATGGACTGCTACAGATAACAGTGGAAACACTTCTGAGTGTGTATTCGACGTTGTTGTTTCTGACAATCAAAGTCCTGTATTCACTTTCTGCCTAAGCGGTAATGACCAGAACGTTAATACCGACCAAGGCGTAAATACCTACACTCATAATGGCTCTGGCTGGGATGCTACTGCTACCGACAATGACGCTGTTGAAAGTTTAACTTATGTTCTCTCAGGTGCTACTACCGGCTCAGGTTCTTCGCTCGACGGAGTTGTGTTCAACATGGGTACTACTATTGTTACATGGACTGCTACCGATAACAGCGGCAACACTTCTGAGTGTGTATTCAACGTTGTTGTTTCCGACAATCAAAGTCCTGTATTCACTTTCTGCTTAAGCGGTAATAACCAAAACGTAAATACCGATCAGGATGTAAACACCTATACTCATCATGGCTCCGGATGGGATGCTACTGCTACCGACAATGACGCAATTGCAAGTTTAACTTATGTTCTCTCAGGTGCTACTACAGGCTCAGGTTCTTCACTTGACGGCGTTGTGTTCAACATGGGTACTACAACCGTTACATGGACTGCTACCGATAACAGCGGTAATACTTCTGAGTGTGTATTCAACGTTGTTGTTTCCGACAATCAAAGTCCTGTATTCACTTTCTGCCTAAGCGGTAATGATCAGAACGTTAATACCGACCAAAACGTGGCTACCTACACTCATCATGGCTCCGGCTGGGATGCTACTGCTACCGACAATGACGCTGTTGCAAGTTTAACTTACGTTCTCTCAGGTGCTACTACAGGCTCAGGTTCTTCGCTCGATGGCGTTGTGTTCAACATGGGTACTACAACCGTTACATGGACTGCTACCGATAACAGCGGCAATACTTCTGAGTGCGTATTCAACGTAATCGTTTCCGACAATCAAAGTCCTGTATTCACTTTCTGCTTAAGTGGTAATGATCAGAACGTTAATACCGACCAAGGCGTAAATACCTATACTCACCAAGGCTCAGGATGGGATGCTACTGCTACCGACAATGATGCTGTTGCAAGTCTAACTTATGTTCTCTATGGTGCTACAACAGGCTCAGGTTCTTCACTTGATGGCGTTGTGTTCAACATGGGTACTACAACCGTTACATGGACTGCTACCGATAACAGCGGCAACACTTCTGAGTGTGTATTCAACGTTGTTGTTTCCGACAATCAAAGTCCTGTATTCACTTTCTGCTTAAGTGGTAATGATCAGAACGTTAATACCGACCAAGGCGTAAACACCTACACTCTTCATGGCTCAGGATGGGATGCTACTGCTACCGACAATGATGCTGTTGCAAGTTTAACTTATGTTCTCTCAGGTGCTACTACAGGCTCAGGTTCTTCTCTCGATGGCGTTGTGTTCAACATGGGTACTACAACCGTTACATGGACTGCTACCGATAACAGCGGCAATACTTCTGTATGTGTATTCAACGTAATCGTTACTGACAATCAAAGTCCTGTATTCACTTTCTGCTTAAGCGGTAATGACCAAAGCGTAAATACCGACCAAGGCGTAAACACCTACTCTCATCATGGCTCTGGCTGGGATGCCACTGCTACCGACAATGACGCTGTTGCAAGTCTAACTTACGTTCTCTCAGGTGCAACTACAGGTTCAGGTTCTTATCTTGATGGTGTTGTGTTCAATTTAGGCAATACTACTGTTACATGGACTGCAATTGATATAAATGGCAACATAAGTATTTGTACTTTTGAAGTAAACGTAATTGACAATGAAGCTCCGGTAATTTCTTGTCCTCCGGCATTATTTTTCTGTTCGCCTTCAGATGTAAATATCGGAAATGCCACAGCAACAGATAATGTTGGCGTAGAAAGTATTGTAAACAATGCTCCTGCAGTATTTCCAATCGGAACAACCATTGTTACATGGACAGCTGCTGATGCACAAGGTAATTACAGTACTTGTGAACAAGTTGTAGAAGTTTCTCTCCCTGCAACAGTCTATGCCGGCAGTGATGCAGAAATGTGTCAAGGAACAGAACAATATACTGTGTACGATGCATCTGCTTCAAATTACGAAAGTCTGCATTGGTCAGTAATTCAGGGTGAAGGATATATTGAAAATACAACTGTGTTAAATGCAACTTATATTCCCGCACCCGGAGAAAACGGTGAAGTAATTTTACAACTTATTGCCAATTCTGCCAAGTTCTGTCCGGTTTCATTGGATTTGGTAAAAATTACGATAGACAAAAAACCAATTGTTTTAACTACTCAGCCGGATGCTATTTGCAGTGGTAACTCAACAGAGTTGACAGTTTCGGGGGCAAATTCATATTTCTGGACCCCTGGAAACATGACAGGATCAAGTGTAACAGTTTCTCCAAATGAAACTACCAAATATACTGTTGTAGGTATATCAAATAAAGGATGTCTTGACACAACACAAATTCTTGTTGTTGTTAAACCATCACCGGTGGTTAGTTTAACAGCTTCTGAAACCGAAGTATATATTGGCGACGAGGTTTATTTACAGGCAGATGGTGCTGATTTTTACACATGGAATATTTCCGAGTTATTTGGAAATCAGGGCTCTTTAATAATCACAGAAAACACTTATGTTGAAGTAATTGGCGAAGCATCTAATGGATGTATCGGAAAAGACAGTGTAGAAATAAAGATATTAGGATATCATGCCTTGAAAATTCCCGAAGGATATTCTCCAAACGGAGATGGAATTCATGACACCTTTGACATTATAGGTATCGAAGCTTTCCCTTCAAATTTATTTAAAGTATATAATCGTTGGGGCAGCCTGGTATTTGAGTCAAAAGGATATCACAATGAATGGAACGGATATTCAAACAGCAATCTTGTAAACGGAAAAGAACCTATGCCGGAAGGAACATACTATTATGTATTGGATTTAGGCGATGGCTCTGAATTATTAAGCGGCTGGATATATATTTCCAGATAATAAATAAAAAGTTTCATTATAAAAACAACAACAATGAAAACAATTATAAAAATATTCGGATTTGTTAGTTTAGCCTCTATAATATTTAGCGCAAACATTGCTAATGCTCAGCAAGAAGGGCTTTACACCCAGTACATGTTTAATAAAATGGTATTCAATCCCGCAACTGTAGGAACGCAAGATGCTTTTGTTGCATCACTGCATGCACGTACTCAGTGGACAGGAATGAAAGATGCGCCCGAAACGCAAACTTTGTTAGTTGAATCTCCTATAAAAAGAACCAATATGGGAGTCGGCTTGTCCATAGTAAATGATGTTGCCGGACCATTAACCCAAAGAAACATATTGGCATATTATTCCTACAGCGTTAAATTTTCACAAACCACAAAATTGTCGTTTGGTTTAAACACCGGCATATATGCCATTAATGCTAATTTACCCGATATCGAGCTTTCCACGCAAGAATATGACCCTGCATTTGCCGATATATATAAAAATGCCGTTAAATACAATGTCGGTTTTGGTATGTATTTTAATACAAAAAACTGGTATTGCGGCATTTCGGCTCCAAAACTTTATAACACAATGTTTCTTGGAAAAAAGGAACATGATGAGTTAAATTTAAAAAGCCATTATTACTTTTTAAGCGGCGCTACCATTAAGTTGTCGAATAAAGTTGACTTAAAACCGTCTGTAATGGTTCGCAAAGTAGTTGGAGCTCCTATAGGTATGGACTTATCGGCATTGTTAGAATTAAATAAAAAATACTGGGCAGGTCTTTCCGGCAGATGGGAAGAAGGTGCAAGTTTAATTGTTGGTGGAACAATTTCCGAAGGAATTCGTGTCGGGTATTCATACGATGTAAATTTAAATTCCCTGACGAAAGTTAACTCCGGCTCTCATGAAGTTTTCATCAGCTACGATTTCCCTGTTAAATCAACTTATAATCCCTTTTTACAATAATTGTAAAAACTTTCATTTGACTTCCTAATTGTTTTACTTTCACTCAACTATCAGATTGGCAGGGTGGTTTCGACAAGTCCGGATTTAATATCCGGACTTTTTTATAAACCTTGCTTAAATATTAAATCAATACAATATTTTTGCATTTAATGAAAAAGGCAGAACACAGATGCAGACCGGGTTGTGCCGCATGTTGCATAGCCCCAAGCATATCGTCTCCAATACCGGGAATGCCTGATGGCAAGCCTGCTGGAGTACGCTGCATACAACTTTCCGACGATTTATTGTGTAAGCTAATAGATTCTCCCCTTCGCCCGCAAGTTTGTATCGGTTTTAAATTTGACCCTATTATTTGCGGAAACAACAGAGATGAAGCAATGAATATAATTAGCAATTTAGAAAAATAAAAAATCCGGACAAAGCCAATGCCCGGATTTAAAATGTAAATCAAAACAAAATCTTATTGCTTGATAAATTTTTCAACTGCATAAATGCCATCTTTATTTTCAGCTCTCATAAAATAAATTCCTGCATTTATATCTGAAAGCTGAATTTTTACTTCATGTTGAAAATTAGAATTTATCCTCTTTATTTCGCGACCGCTGATATCGGTAACAACAAGCTGCTCTGTTGTTTCACCTTCAAATCTGACGCTCAATTCATCACTACATGGATTTGGATATAAAATTATATTCGGCAAATTATCTGATTCATCAAAGCCAAAGGTTGAATTTATCGTTAACCATTCTACCACGGTATATGTTGAACTCGCAGGGTCAACTTCAACATGAATTAGTGGTGCACCGGTACCCTTGACATACCAATCAAGCTTCAAGGTAGTGTCCTTGCTTGTATTAATGGGAATCCACATATTCATGTATTTGGCAAAAATAGTGGTTTCCGTAATTTCATTACAATTTGAACGAAGTGCGTTAAAAGAACCCATTGGTGTGATTACATTTCCCCAGCCATCAACAACAAAATGTTTTGTAAAAGATAATTTCATTTTAATACTATCTATATAAACATTGCCCAAGCCCACATCAATAGAATCGCCATAAAACATTTTTACTTCAGTTACGGGATAGCTGTTAAATGTTGTACCATAGGTATAGGGAAACACATACATAGTGTCGTTTGGTTCATATTTAAGAATAATATCTATTGTGTCTATTTGTATTCTTGCACCAAGCGCAACAACATAATTTGAAGTTGTTTTAACATAAGCAAACATGCTATCGGCTGTCATATAACAATGTGTTGCCGATGGGAAACTGGTACCGTAAGGAGTACTTGAAGGAGAAACAAATCCAAAGCCGCCCTGATTTAGGTTGTTTAATGCAGTAAAATCCCAGGAAATATTTGGACCAGAAACAAAAACAGGAAGTGTAGGCGCAGGATTTGTGTCTCTGGCCTGGGTCAGATAAGTTCCGGCATTAGGCATATCGCTGCTAATAATGGTTATTTGAGACTTTAAATTTGTCCCGATGAATAAAACCAATACTACAAGAAATAAGTTTTTCATGATTTTTCTTTTTTAGACAGCTAAAAAACAATAAAGTTGTTTGTACAGCAAAAAGTTTTTGTTTGTTTAATGGATTTTATTTCTACTTTTAACATGTTTTTTCATGAAGCTATCTCTTAGAAAATATATTTTACTTTCAATTTTTGCTGCTGTTTTAACCATAGTGCTAAAAACAATAGCATGGCAGCTTACAGGGTCAATAGGACTTTTGTCAGATGCTTACGAATCTATGGTAAATCTTGTAGCATCCGTAATTGCTTTTATCACCATTACTATTGCTCAACGTCCGGCAGATAACAAACATGCTTTCGGGCACACAAAAGCAGAGTATTTTAGCAGTGCAATAGAAGGGGGTTTAATTATTTTTGCCGCGGTCAGTATAATAATTTCTGCAATACCTCGACTTACAAATCCCATAGAAATTGAAAATACGGGAGTCGGCTTATTGATATCCTCATCCGCATCATTAATAAATCTTATCGTTGGCATTATTTTAATTCGCAATGGGAAAAAACATCATTCCATTGTTTTGGAAGCTGATGGCAAACATTTGCTTAGTGATGTATGGACGTCGGTGGGTGTAATTGTTGGTGTTGTTATCGTATCACTTACGGGATGGTCTGTTATTGACCCAATAATTGCTATTTGCGTTGCAATAAATATTGTTGTTTCCGGCTTTATTTTAATACGGAAATCAGCCAACGGTCTTATGGATGCATCTATTAATGACAAAGATTTTGCCCGCGTTTTGAAAAAACTTGATGATTTTAAAAAAACAGGTGTCGATTTTCATTCTCTTCTAACAAGACAAGCAGGTCAACGAATTTTTATTTCCGTTCACGTTTTAGTTCCGGGCTCTTGGACAGTTCAAAAGGGTCATGATTTGGCCGAAGAAGTCGAAAAAGATTTAATTTCTCTTTTTAATCAACCCGTTAGTGTAATTACGCATTTAGAGCCATTAGAAGATCCATGTTCTCATCATGATATTGGGCTTGACCGTTCTGTTTAAAACTTAGAAATCATTTTTTAAAAAGCCAACATTATAAACCTTACCATGCAATAAACATAAGCATGGTAATACACTGCTTCTTTTATTCTTTTTCTTTATCTTTGCACCACGGCTCCGTAGTTCAATGGATAGAACGGAAGTTTCCTAAACTTTAAATACAGGTTCGATTCCTGTCGGGGCTACTTGTTTATCCCTGAAAGCCTTGTAAAATCAAGGCTTTTATTTTTTTGAGTAACAAAATAACAACAGTATTTATTGAAAACAAAAAAGCACCGTCTGTGGCAGGTGCGTGTTCGTTTTCTCCGAAAAATTCTCAAGCGACTAGCTTTTCTTTTGTTACTTTTCTTTTGGCAATGAAAAAGAAAAGTAAGCCTCGCCGCTAGGCTGCTCAAAAAACTAAATTTACATTTAAAATTTTCAATTTACTAAAAACAACCCCATTCTTTGGACGTCGCATAGAATTTAGCGGATTAAAGAAAACGGACAGGCAGCGCAGGAAGCCGAAGGCGGCCAAATGACGGAAATCTGTCTGAGCTGAATAATTTAATCATTTATACCTTGCAGCGAGTTATTTCCGTCTGTGGCTGGTGTGTGTTCGTTTTCTCCGAAAAATTCTCAAGCGACTAGCTTTTCTTTTGTTACTTTTCTTTTGGCGATGAAAAAGAAAAGTAAGCCCCGCTAGGCTCTAGGGCATAAAAATATACGGGGGTCAGAAAAAAGTCCTTACATTAGCAAAAAAAGCCATGAAAAGAAAAAAAGAAAAAGAAAAACCTGTTTGCCCGCACGGGCACACCGATGAAATCATTCCCTGTTTTTATGGACTTCCGGAGAAAGAAACCCATAAAAAAATGGAGGAGGAAGGAACAGCATACTGGATGGGCTGCATACAAACACTACGTATTGTTGGCAAAAAGATTATGCCTAACGGCAAAGAAGCACTTATCACTGAATCAGACGACCCCAAATGGTATTGTAAGATACACAAGATTACATTTTAGGCTGTTCCGGCAACTATGCATTTATAAAGAGAAATGCAGCCTTTGTTTTTGTAAATAATTGAATAAATATATTGTTTGATTCATTTAAAATTTCTATTTAACCATGACCAAAGAACAGGAACGCGACGAACTACACCGCACGATATGGCAGATAGCAAACGACCTAAGAGGCAGTGTAGATGGATGGGATTTTAAAACCTATGTTTTAGGAATGTTGTTTTATCGCTTTATTTCCGAAAATCTCACATCCTATATCAACAAAGAAGAGCTGCGCGCCGGCAATAAAAACTTTGACTACACAAAGCTTTCGGATGAAGATGCCGAGTTCGGCCGTGCTGAAACCTTGAAAGAAAAAGGCTTTTATATACTTCCGTCAGAATTGTTTGTGAATGTATGTAAAAATGCACGAAACGACGACAACCTGAACGAAACACTCAGCCGGGTATTTAAAAATATCGAAAACTCAGCAAAAGGTTTCGACAGCGAAGACGACCTGAAAGGGCTGTTTGACGATTTGGATGTAAACAGCAACAAACTTGGCGCTACGGTGCAAAAACGGAACGAATTGCTGGTGAAAATACTTGAAGCCATCGGCAATCTGCAGCTGGGAGATTATCAGGATAATACCAACGACACCTTTGGCGATGCCTATGAGTTCCTTATGACCATGTATGCAAGCAACGCAGGTAAATCCGGGGGCGAATTCTTCACTCCGCAGGAAGTTTCGGAATTGCTCGCCGAAATAACCGTACACGGTAAAAAGCAGGTGAACAAGGTCTATGACCCCGCCTGCGGCTCAGGCTCATTGCTGCTTAAATTTGCCAAAGTATTGGGTAAGGAAAATGTAAGGCAGGGTTTCTTTGGTCAGGAAATAAATATTACAACTTACAACCTTTGCCGCATCAACATGTTCCTGCACGACATAAATTTCGAGAAGTTCGATATAGCGCACGGCGACACGCTTACCGACCCAAAGCACTGGGATGACGAACCTTTCGATGCCATTGTTTCCAATCCGCCATACTCCATAAAATGGGTCGGCGATTCAAACCCACTGCTTATAAACGACCCTCGCTTTTCGCCCGCGGGTGTGCTTGCACCAAAAAGCAAAGCCGACCTTGCTTTTACAATGCACATGCTTTCGTGGCTCTCCACATCGGGTACTGCTGCCATTGTAGAATTTCCCGGCGTGTTGTACCGCGGTGGTGCAGAACAGAAAATCAGAAAATATCTGATTGACAATAACTATGTTGATACTGTAATTCAGCTTCCGCCCGACTTGTTTTTTGGTACCGGTATTGCAACCTGTATAATTGTTCTGAAAAAAAGCAAAAAAGACAACGCTACGTTATTTATTGATGCCTCGGCCGAATTTGTGCGCGGCGGCAATAAAAACAAACTGAGCGAAGCCAATCGCAAGCATATTCTGAATGCCTTTGCCGAACGCAAAGACATTGACCATTTTGCCAGACTTGTACCCAACAGCGATATTGCCCAAAACGATTACAATATTGCTGTGAGCAGTTATGTGGAGCAGGAAAACACAACCGAAGAAGTGGATATTGAAAAGCTTAACGCCCACATTGCCGAAATTGTAATTAAACAAAACCAACTACGCGCCGCTATTGATGAAATTGTTGCCGATCTGGAAAAATAGTGGTTAATAATGAGTGCAGGAATGAATAATTTAAAGATAAATACATACCTGAGTTCAACTTGTAAGGATTATTTACAAGTTCAGTTGGCAAACCGACAAGTTGTGGTAGTTCGATTTTTCCGAACAACTCAAAAGATTGTATACGCAGTGCGTACACAATTGAGATACCTACCCCGAATTTTAAACCCCTCGAATTCGATAGGTTTAAAAAATAAACTAATAATCTTAAATACGCTGGATCATGGATAAACTTAAAATAAACCAATACAAAAGCTCTTTCGATGCTATTGCCCATTACATTGAGAACGAACAAAAAGAACAGGTTGAAATTTGGTTTGCCCGGGAATTGCAAACAATTTTGGGCTATGCACGGTGGGAAAACTTTGTTGTTGCCATAAACCGTGCGGTCGAATCGTGCAAAACACAGGGTATCAATGTCGATGATCATTTTCGTGAGGTCACGAAAATGATAGAAATCGGCAAAGGAGGCAAGCGTGAAGTAGAAGACTATATGCTTACCCGTTTTGCCTGTTACCTGATAGCTCAAAACGGCGACCCTAAAAAAGAAGAAATTGCCTTTGCCCAAAGCTATTTTGCCATACAGACCCGTAAAATTGAGCTTATAGAAGAGCGGCTAAACCTGAAATCACGCTTGGAAACAAGAGATAAATTAAGGGCTGCCGAAAAACAACTCTCGCAAAATATTTACGAGCGTGGCGTTGACGATAAAGGCTTTGGTCGTATCCGTTCAAAAGGCGATACTGCTTTGTTTGGAGGGCATACCACCGAGGATATGAAACGCCGTCTTGGCATTAAATCAACCCCGACCGCTTGCCGACTTTTTGCCAACGCTTACCATTGCAGCCAAGAACCTGGCTACCGAAATGACCAACTACAATGTGAGCGAAAAAGATTTGCAGGGCGAAAGCTCCATAACAACCGAACACGTGCAAAACAATAAAACCGTTCGCGAAATGTTGGGCAAACGGGGCATTAAACCCGAAGAACTGCCACCCGCCGAAGACATTAAAAAGATGGAACGCCGTGTAGCTACCGATGAAAAGAAAATTGAGCAATCAACCAAGAAACTCCCTAAAAATGAATAAAATACAACAACTCATACAACAGTATTGCCCCAAGGGGGTAGAGTTCACTGAAATAGGCAAAATTGGTGATTTTTATGGTGGGCTTACTGGTAAAAGCAAAAACGACTTTCAAGATGGCAATGCAAAGTTTGTAACCTACATGAATGTATTTTCAAACATTGCCGTAAAAACGGACATTGATATTTTTGTCAAAATTGGCGAAAAAGAAAATCAAAATAGGGTTGAGTATGGCGATGTATTATTTACAGGTTCGTCCGAAACTCCTGATGAATGTGGTATGTCGTCAGTACTTACCGAAAAAATTACAGAACCTTTATATCTGAACAGTTTTTGCTTCGGTTTCCGGTTGCACGATAAAGAATTATTTCTGCCCGATTTCCTAAAATATCTATTCCGTGATGATAGTATAAGAAAGCAAATTGGGCAAACTGCAAGCGGTGTAACAAGGTTCAATATTTCAAAAAAACGGTTTGCTAAAGTAATCATTCCCATTCCTCCAATAGCAGTTCAACAAGAAATAGCCTATATTCTCGATAGTTTCACCAGGCTGGAGGCGGAGCTGGAGGCGGAGCTGGAGGCGGAGCTGGAGGCGCGTGCGCGCCAATATGAATACTATCGCAACCAATTGCTCAATTTTGAAGGAAAGGAGGTGGAGTGGAAGACTTTGGGGGAGATGACTTCTTTAATTACGAAAGGTACTACGCCAAAAGCATTTACAAAAAGTGGAATTTCATTTGTAAAAACAGAAGCATTTGATGGTTCAAGAATCGATAGGTCTAAACTATCTTATGTTGATGAAATTACACACCAAACATTTTTAAAGCGTTCTATTCTTGAAGCTAATGATATTTTATTTACAATAGCAGGTGCAACTATTGGTAAAATTGCAATTGTAACCGAAGACATTTTACCAGCGAATACTAATCAGGCACTTGCAATAATTCGTTTAAATGAAGGAGTGAACAGAAAATATATTTTCTACATTCTTAAATCTGATTATATGCGTATTTACATAAATCAATGTGCTAAAAGTTCGGCACAGCCAAATTTAAATTTACAGCAATTAAATGAGTTTCAAATCCCAATTCCACCCCTTCCCGAGCAACAAAGAATAGTTGATATATTAGATAAATTCGATGCTTTGGTAAACGACATTTCTATTGGTTTACCTGCCGAAATAGAGGCGCGGCGCAAGCAGTATGAGTATTACAGAGGTCGGTTGTTATCATTTAAATCATTATAAAACAACCTACTACAATGTTTTACTTAGGGGCTGCTGAAAAACACTCAACACTTTCTGCACCAGTAATTTATTTGCACTAAACTGCAATGCAGATGCAGGTGTTTTAAGCAAAATCATTAAAAAATCCTTGCATTTCAATTTTATTGCTTCATTCATGTAATAAATTATGCGTTTATTTTCAAAAATAAATCGAATAGAATACTACGTTGAAAGTGTTTGTTAGTCTGTTGCACACCATCTTCTTCGTTGCCTTCCACTCGAAGTATTACTATACATCTTCGTCTTGTCGCCTCAAGGCCAGCGCACCTCAGACTTTTTCAGCAGACCCTACTTAATCCCATCACCTTATTGTCAGTTTTTCCTAATTTGTGACAAATTAGGAAAAATGAGGAAAAGGTTGTATATTTGCATTTCGTACAAAAAAAGCAATTGCCATGTTGGAACGACCACCCAAAACCACTGAAAAAAATATTTTGGATTCGATGCAATGGGGGTTTACACCTGAAATACAAAAGCTCAATATGGAATACCCATACTGGGATAAGGTGAAATACATGAAATCACCGGGCAATCTGAATTCCTTGCAATTGTGGCATGCATTCAAGTGTATTCGCCTGCTCAACCGTAAGTTTCTGAAGTTTGGCAAATACAAGTTTAGTTTTACGCTCACCGACGAAATGTTCACCTTGCTTCATTATTTCGACATGAATATTGGAGGCAACCTGACCGGCGAGCAGATTATTCCATCAGAAAATAAAAATGTATATCTGATATCATCCATTATGGAAGAAGCCATTGCTTCGAGTCAGATGGAAGGTGCAACCACTACTCGTAAGGTAGCCAAGGATATGCTGCGTAAAAATGAAAAGCCCCGGAACAAAGGGCAGCAAATGATTTTAAATAATTACAAAACAATAAAATATATAAAGGAACACTCAAAGGATGATTTTTTTATTGAAAGATTAAAGGAAATTCACCGGTTAATGACAATAAATACGCTCGATGATGAAAAAGACATGGGAAGCATTCGCAACCACGATAATATAATGGTTGTTAATGGCATTACTGGTGATATAGCGCACAATCCGCCATCTCATGACGAGTTGGAAACCTTGCTTTCCGATCTGGAAGCTTTTTTCAATCAAAACTCCGGCTCTTTTATACATCCCATTGTTAAGGCAATCACTGTGCATTTCATGCTGTCCTATTTCCATCCCTTTGTTGATGGCAATGGACGTACGGCACGCTCTCTTTTTTACTGGTATATGATGAAGCAGGGTTATTGGCTCATTGAATTCATGTCGGTTTCCCGCATCATATATAAAACAAAAATAATGTATGAGAAAGCGTTTTTATATACAGAGTATGATGACAATGATTTGACTTATTTTATATTGTACAATTTACGTACAATGAAAAAAGCATTTGAGGAACTAAAAATGTATTTGAAACGCAAAACAGAAGAAAACAAAAGTGTTGCACTTCTTGCCTCCATTAAGGGAATTAATCATCGTCAGGCTCAAATAATTCAAATTGTACAAGAAAGACCTGATGTTCTTTTCACTGTTAAAGAAATCGAGAATCGTTTTTCTATTGGCAATCAAACTGCCAGGACTGATTTATTAGGATTGGCCGAATTAGGATATTTGACTGAAATACCTTTAAACAAGAGAAAAACAGCTTTCATTAAATCAAAGGAGTTTGAATCAATAATTAACAGTTTTTCCTAATTAGTGAGAAATTAGGAATAATTAGTGAATCGGTTCAGGTATAAAAAAATATAATGTCGTATTAAGTCAAAAGATGTGAATCAATATAATATAGTTGCCGAGAATCCCGAAAGTACGGTAGTAGCCGAATACCAACCGCTCTACCGCAAGGAAACAAGCTATCAGTCGGAATCCGAACTTGAAAATGCATTCATTGCCCTGCTACAAACGCAGGCTTATGAATATCTGACCATAAGAACCGAAGAAGAACTTGTTGCCAACCTGCGGCTACAGCTGGAAACTGTGAACAACTACCACTTTACTGATAAAGAGTGGTCGCTTTTTTTCAACAGCAAAATTGCCAATCAAAATATTGGTATCGAAGAAAAAACAACCATCATTCAGGAAGACCACATACAACTGCTCACAAAAGAAGACGGCACCATAAAAAACATTTATCTGATTGACAAAACCAATATTCACAACAACCGCCTGCAGGTCATAAACCAATACGCCACCGACAGCGGACAACGTTCGAACCGATATGATGTAACCGTGCTTGTAAACGGTCTGCCACTGGTGCATATAGAACTTAAAAAACGCGGAGTCGATATCAAAGAGGCATTTAATCAGATAAACCGATATAGCCGCGAATCGTTCTGGTCGGGCAGCGGGCTGTTTGAATATGTTCAGCTTTTTGTAATTTCAAACGGCACCTACACCAAATACTACAGCAACACCACGCGCCACACCCACATTAAGGAGTCAGGCGAATCGGGCATTAAAAAAGGAAAACAAACCAGCAACAGTTTTGAGTTCACTTCGTGGTGGGCCGATGCCACCAACCGCCCCATAACCGACCTGATGGACTTTGGTCGCACTTTTTTCGCAAAACATACCCTGCTAAATCTGCTAACAAAATACTGCGTTTTTACGTCGGATAAACTTTTGCTGGCTATGCGCCCCTATCAGATTGTAGCCACCGAGCGCATTCTGAACCGGATTATTATTGCCGATAATTACAAAAAATACGGTACCGTTGAGGGTGGCGGCTATATCTGGCACACCACCGGAAGCGGAAAAACACTCACATCCTTCAAAACAGCCCAGCTTGCAAGCAAACTGCCTTTTATCGAAAAAGTGCTGTTTGTGGTTGACCGCAAAGACCTGGACTATCAGACCATGAAGGAATACGACAAGTTTGAGAAAGGAGCTGCAAACAGCAACAGCAGCACCCGGATACTTAAAAAGCAACTTGAGGATACCAATGCAAAAATTATCATCACTACCATTCAGAAATTATCGGTACTGATTAAAAAACATAAGAATCATCCGGCTTTCAACCTGCGTGTAGTAATCATTTTCGACGAGTGCCACCGTTCGCAGTTTGGCGAAATGCACACTGCCATTACAAAAAGTTTCAAAAAATATCATTTATTCGGCTTCACGGGTACGCCAATTTTCGCCATAAACTCTTCATCAAGCGGCAATCCCGGTTTTCGCACCACAGCGCAGGCATTCGGCGAAAAACTTCACACTTACACCATTGTGGATGCCATCACCGATAAAAACGTGCTTCCGTTCCGCATAGACTACATAAGCACGATGAAAGAACAGGAAAACATTGCCGATGAAAAAGTCTTTGATATAGACCGCGAAAAAGCACTGATGGCACCGCAGCGAATCAGCAATATTGTTACTTATATCCGCGAACACTTCGACCAGAAAACAAAACGAAACAGCTATTACCAGCTCAAAGACCGCCGCCTGGCCGGATTCAATTCCATATTTGCAGTTTCGTCCATCGAGGCAGCAAAAATATACTATGCCGAATTTCAGCGCCAGATGGCCGGTTTACCATCCGACAAACAACTTAAAACAGCGCTGATTTATAGCTTTGGAATGAATGAACCCGAGGCAGACGGTATGCTTGACGATGAAAATCCGGAAGATACCGGCCGCCTTGACCAGAATTCACGCGACTTTCTGGAAGCAGCCATACAAGACTACAACAATATATTCAAAACCAACTACGACACCTCGGCCGACAAATTTCAGAACTATTACAAAGACGTCTCACAGCGCGTAAAAGACCGTGAAATCGATTTATTGATTGTAGTAAATATGTTTCTTACCGGCTTCGATGCAACAACTCTAAACACACTGTGGGTTGATAAAAACCTGCGTCTGCATGGTCTGTTACAAGCCTATTCGCGCACAAACCGCATTCTGAATACCATTAAAACATTCGGAAACATTGTTTGCTTCCGCAACCTCGAAAAAGCTACCAATGAAAGTATTGCGCTTTTTGGCGACAAGGAAGCCGGCGGCGTTGTGTTGCTCAAAACATACAGCGAATATTATAACGGCTACAATGATGGAGATATGGACGTGCCCGGCTATGCCGCACTTGTAGCTACGCTTACAGATAAATTTCCGGTGGGTGAGCCCGTTGAAGGTGAAAACAATCAGAAAGAATTCATCAAACTGTATGGCACCATTCTTAAAGTCAAAAACATACTGTCAACTTTTGATGAGTTTGCAGGCAACGAAATTTTGTCGGAAAGAGATGTTCAGGACTACCATAGCATGTACATAAATCTGTACAACGAATTCCGGAACAAAGAAAAAGGCGACTGCGAAAACGTAAACGATGATATAGTCTTTGAGATGGAGCTGATCAAGCAGGTTGAAATCAACATTGATTACATATTGCTGCTTATCAAAAAATACCACGACGGACATCTGCAGGACAAGGAAATTACCATCAGCATCATCCGTGCAATTGATTCCAGTATCGAATTGCGCAACAAAAAAGAGCTGATTGAACGCTTTATTGATTCTCTTACGCCTTCGTCCAACATCGACGATGACTGGCAGACCTTTGTAAAAAACCAGAAAGCCGCAGAACTTGACAGCATCATCGAGGAAGAAAATCTGAATAAGGAAGAGACATACAAGTTCATGAACAACGCTTTCAGCGATGGATATGTTCAGACAACAGGCACTGCACTCGCCAAAGTATTACCACCCGTTTCACGCTTTACGCCCGGCGGCGACCGCACCCTCAAGCGCGAACTCGTCCTTGGCAAACTAATGGACTACTTCAACAGGTTTTGGGGGATTTCGTGAGGTTTTGTAAAATGTAACGACTATGTTCTATACTCAGGAATGTGTAAATAGGCCGCAATTTGTACAAGGAAAAATACGAGGCATTTAAATTTAGCGGAGAGACAGGGATTCGAACCCTGGGACCCCGAAGGGTCAACGGTTTTCGAGACCGCCCCAATCGACCACTCTGGCATCTCTCCTTTTCCGTTTCGGAATGCAAATTTACGGATTATACCGTGTTGAAAAAATTTTATTCAAAAATTTTAATTATTACTTTTATCTTTTCTATTAAAAACTTAATAATATGAAAAGACTTATATTTTTTGTTTTTGCTTTCTTTTATGTGATTTATACAAATGCACAGGCTATTACCGAAAAAAGAATTGAATTTGATTTGCGCAATGGTTATTATAATGAAAGAATTTTTGAGTCATCAAAAGGCTTTTTTGTTTTAGAATCAATAGCCGACAAAGATATTGACGGAAAAACCGAAATAAAATACGATTTATATAATGGCGATCTTGAACTTGCAAAAACAGAATCTGTTTTTCTTCCAAAAAGGTTTCACAAGGCTGGTTTCTACTACAACGATAATTATATATATAATTTGTATTTTATTACGGGTAACGAATTTATTATAAACATAATAGATATGGTTACCCTGGATTCTAAAATAATTACGGGTAAACATACTCCAAAAATAATAGTTGAGTCATTTGCCGTTTATGGAAACAATGCCTATTGCTCAGCATTTTATAAAAAAGCCAAAATAGTTTTAAAAATTGATTTGAGTACGGGAAAAGAGACTATTGTTCCGGTAAATATAGGCACAATCAGCCCAAAAAAAATTAAAATTGAAAATTTTCAGTTAATCGAAAAAACAGGCGAAGTTTTCTTGTTTGCTAAAGCAAGATTAAGTAAATCAATGCAAGAGTTTTACATGATTAAAATTTCAGATAACGAAACGCATAATGATGTAATTAAAATTTCAAGTGCTCTCGATAATTCAATTAGTTCAATTTCGGCAGACAAAATAGACAACGATAAGATTATTATAACCGGAACTTATTCAAAAAATGGATATACATCGGAGGGATTATTTTTTGGAGAGCTTGATGATGGCACTTTAAGTTATATGAATTATTATAATTTTCTGGATTTAAAAGATTTTCTTTCCTATTTGCCACCGAAAAAGCAAGAAAAAATAAATAAGAAAAAAGAAAAAAAAGAAGCACAAGGAAAAGAAATGACTCTCGACTACTGGATTGCTTCGCACAACATTATTGAACTTAATGATGGCTATTTATTTCTTGGAGAAGCATACTATCCAACCTACCGAACCGAAACATACACAACTTATGTAAACGGCGTTGCCACAACGCATTACAGAACCGTTTTTGATGGTTATCAATATACTCATGCCACCTTAGGAAAATTTTCCAAAAAAGGAGAGCTTATGTGGGATGTATGCTTTGAATTGAATCCGGGATACAAACCATTTTCCGTAAGGCGTTTTATTGCCATTTCGGATAAAACAGCCGACCAAATCAGCATGGCTTATACTTCGCGTAATAACATTGTATCAAAAACTATTGATTTTAACGGTAAAATAATAAGTGATAAAAAGTGGAATTATATAGAAACAAATAACGAAACTGACAAATTAAAACGTACATATTCATCAATTAATCATTGGTATGGCAATTATTTTCTTGCGTATGGAAGTCAGGTAATTAAATCTGACAATGGCAAACGCAAGGTTTATTTTATTAATAAAATTGGATTTTAAGCAATAAACAGGGCATAATAATAAAAAAGAAGCTTAAAGTTTTTAAGCCTCTTTTTGTGAGTCTTGGCAGATTCGAACTGCCGACCTCTTGCCTGTCAAGCAAGCGCTCTAAACCAGCTGAGCTAAAGACTCGATTAAAAAATCTTTGTAATCTCTATAAAAAAAGAACAAACCCTATCTGCTAAATAGCGAAACAAAGATATATATTTTTAAGTTTTAAAAATCAGATTCAAAAACATTAAATGCATTTTAATTAAACAGGCAACTGTAATTTTTAATTAAAGTTTTTGAAAAATTATACCATCTGCTCAATATTCCATGAAAAAGCGCGTACTCCCGCAGCTTCGTTGCGCATATCGAGCTTTTTAACGTTTGACAGTAATTCTTCGACTTTATCATCTTGTACTATGGTCATTACAGCCGAATTCATATCGGGCCATGTATGTGTTCCTCTGTGTGGCTCTCCGCTAATATTTCCCCTGCCCTGAACTTCTTCGAAAAAGGTAAATCCGCGAATACCAAGCTGATCGAGCATATATTCCACACGCTCTGTATGAGACTGATTAAATACAATAAATACAGCTTTCATTTTTTAGTTTTTTGATGTTTTAACAGAATCATCTGAAATTTTCATAAAAATAAATTCCTTTTCTTTTCTTTTCGCATCACTTCTTTCTCCACGCTTAGACATTATTCCGTACAATACGGGAACAATGATTAAAGTAAGAAAAGTTGAAACAGTAAGACCACCAATAATTACAATTCCCATTGGTCTCCACATTTCGGAACCTGCTCCTGAGCTAATTGCCATTGGAATCATACCAAATATGGCAGTAATGGCAGTCATTAATACCGGACGAAGACGCGATTGGCCTGAAAGGGCAATTGCCTCGTTTAATTCATATCCCCTGTCGCGCATCAAATTGGTGTAGTCAACCAACACTATACCGTTTTTCACAACTATACCAACCAGCATTATGGCTCCAAGAGCGCCAATCATATCGAGGGTAACTCCTGTGATATACAAGGCAAGAATTATTCCCGACAAGGCAAAAAAGACCGATGCCATTATAATAAATGGTTTTTTAAAAGATTCAAATTGCGATGCCATTACAATAAACACAAGCATTATAATAAGCATCATGAACAAGCCCATATCAGCAAAAGTTTCCTGCTGATCTTGATAGTCTCCGCCAATATTCAAAGTTATTCCGCTGGGAATCGTTAAGTTATTTAATTCTTTTTTTATGTCCGATGCCAATTCTCCAAGCGATGTCTTGTAAGGTGTAACGGCAACTGTAACAATGCGCTGACGGCTTTTGTGAGTAATTGTTTGGGGTGTCCAAAATTCCTCCACCCGTGCTATTTCGCTTAGCTTTATTTTTTGACCGGTTGGCGTTGGAATGCTAAGGCTTTGTATTGTGCTAATACTATTGCGGTTTTCTTCTTTCATGCGAACAACAATATTATATTCTTCGCCTTCTTCTTTCAAAAAGCCTGCATTCATTCCCAGCACTCTGTTTCTCACATACATTGAGACTGCAGACGATGAAAGCCCGTGCATAGACAATTTTTGCTTGTCAACAATAACTTTTAGTTCAGGACGGTCGTCCTCCCTGCTTATTGTAATATCCCTTGCGCCTTTAACATTGCTCGAAATTGTTTTTTTTATGTTTTCGGCCATAATGGCTGTTTGGTCAAAATCATAACCATATATTTCGATATTTACAGTTGAGGCACCTTTATTGCCCATTCCCATCATTCCGGCCACCTGAGCCTGATACGCAGTTAGTTCCGGATATAAAGACATTTCATTGCGAAGTACTTCAGCTATTTCAAAAACACTTCTTTCCCGCTCCCTTTTGTTGGAGCAAACAATTGTCATTGCAATTTTGTTATTTGTAGCCGATGAAAACATGGAAGAAATAGTGGCTTCGTCGCTTGAACCCACGGTTGTGGAAATAATATTAATTTCCGGTGCAATTTCCTTAAAACGAACTTCGAGTTTACGAGCCGTTTTCATTGTTTCTTCAAGGCGTGTACCACGCTGCAGGTCGGCTGTAACAGTAATTCTTCCGGCATCGCTTTGTTGCATGAAGTCAGTACCTATTTTCCCAAATAAGGCCGGTAACAAAGACAAAACAAAGAAAACAAGTAAAATAGATAATGTAATTTTTTTATGATTTAAGCTCCAGCGCAAAATATTGGCATATCTCAAATCAAGCTTGTGAAGCATTTTGCCAATAGATTTATCGTACCAAATAACTTTTTCTTTTTCCTCTGTTAAACGTCCTGTATTATCAACAAAAACTTTTTTACCCCGCAAAATGCGTGAAGCAAGCATAGGAGTCAGCGAAATGGCTACAACAGCCGAAATAGCTATAACTATTGTTACTATCCAGCCAAGCTCTTTAAACATTATGCCGGCCATTCCGCCCAGCATTGTTAACGGAAGAAAAACGGCAATAATAACCAGCGTTGTGGCAATAACCGAAATCCAAACTTCATTTGTTGCAGCTACAGCAGCCTCGCGTGGGGTTGACCCCCGTTCAATGTGCTTCATTATGTTTTCAAGAACAACAATTGCATCATCAACTACCAATCCTATAGCCACTGTTAAAGAAGACAAAGAAATAATGTTTAAAGAACTATCAACAAAAGCAAGATACACAAAAGAGCCAACCAAGGCTATCGGAATTGTAATAGCAATAATAAATGTTGCGCGCCATCTGCCAAGAAAAAACAATACCACCAATACAACAAAAAGAAATGCAAACATTATGGATTCTTCCAAGCTATATATTGAATCTTTTATTGTTTCGGCAGAATCATATATTACAGAGATATTTATATCTGACGGAAGACTTGATTTAACTGTTTCAAGTTTTTTTTGAACATCGGATACAACTTGCACGGTATTGGCTCCCGACTGCTTTGTTATAACAAGTCTTACTCCGTTTTTACCATTTATTTTTTCATCGAGAGTCAAATCTTTAATCGTATCTTTTACATGAGCAATATCACGAACAAAAACTTGTTTGCCGTCCATTGTTGTTTTAACAACAATATCTTTTATTTCATCGCTTTCGATATATTCGCTCCGTACCTGCAAGGCATATTGTTCTTTATCCATTTTAACAACACCCGACGACACATTTAGGTTATTGCTGCTTATTGCCGTGCCAACCTGTTCGAGTGATATTCCGTAAGCATCCATCTGATCCTGATCAAGATCTACATACACATAGCGAATTGGCGAACCCGAAATGGAAATATTTCCGATTCCATCTACCTGATTTAATATTGGCACAACCTGGTCGTTTAAGATTTTATCGAGTCCTGCATAGCTTTCTTCTGCTGTTACGGCAAACATAATTATCGGCATCATGCTTGTGCTGAACTTGAAAATAAAAGGATTGGAACAACCTTTTGGTAAGCGGTCTTTTGTAAGATCAATATAAGACCTGACATCATTTATAACCTCATCGAGGTTTGTTCCCCACTTAAGTTTCAGCATCACTAACGACATATTATCCTTTGATGTTGAAGTGAGTTCGTCAAGTCCATCAACAGAGTTTAAAGTGTTTTCAAGAATTTTTGTAACATTTACCTCAACTTCGCTTGAACTTGCTCCCGGATAGGTTGTCATTACAGTAATATACGGCGCTTCAATATCAGGGAACTGGTCTATGGGAAGTCTGGTAAACGAAAAAATTCCTATAACCAATACGGCCACAAAAAGTAAAATTGTGGTTACCGGCTTATTTATTGCAGTTTTGTAAATTGCCATTTGTTTGTAAGTTTTTTGTCAGCCAATAATCAAAGCATTAAAACCTATACTTAAAAATTGGCACAACAATCATTTAATTCTTTAATTACTTTATCACTTCTAATTTGGTTCCGTCAACGAGTTTGGTTTGACCAAGGACAACAATTTGGTCTCCTTCTTTCACTTGATCAGAAATTATTTCAACTTTATCGTCATAGCGCTGACCTAATGTTACCGCAATGCGCTTTGCAATGCCATTGTTATTAATAAAAATAAATCTTTCATTAGAGCCGGTCAATTTCAAAACAGCCTGATACGGCACCAAGAGAGCTTCTATTTCGCCCATTTCCAAAGTTGTGCGAACAAACATTCCGGGACGTAATTTAGCTGTTCCATTAGGAATTCTGAGTTTTGCCTGAAAAGTATGAGTTGCCGGATCTATTGTCGGATAAACTATTTCAATTGAAGCCGGGAAAGATTCATCTTTGTAAATATCCGAATGTAAATTTAATGTCATGCCGGCTTTTACAAGCGGAAAATACGTTTCGGGAACCGACACAAGGGCTTTCAGTTGATTAATCTGTGTAATAACAAGAATAGGTGCTCCACTATACAGTTCGCCATCAACATAATTTTTTGCAGAAACAACTCCCGGAAAGCGTGCTGTAACGAAGGTATTTTCCGTTAAAAAACTTAAACTCTCTTTTGCCTGGTCATATCCAAGCTTAGCCTGATCGTATGTTTGCTGAGAAACAGTATTTGTTTCCTTTAAAGCCTTTACACGTTCAAACTCAATGCCGGCTTGAGTAAATGCAAGCTTTGCAGAATTGTATTTATTCTGATCCATTCTTACCAACATTTGGCCTGTAGAAACATATGAGCCAACCTCAACATAAATATGTTCGATATTGCCGGTGAGCGAAGGCGATACTTTCATGGTTTCATATCCCTCTAATGTGGCTGATAAATCAATTTTGCGAGAAACTTTTTCCTTTTGAACAGTTTCTACTTTCACCTTCTCTACTTTGTTTTCGTTTGAATTTTGATTTTGCGTTTTATCTTTATTACCACACGCAAACATTGTTATAGCCAAGCTAAGCACAAATGCAGTCTGAAACAACTTATTCATTTTATTTTTCGTTTTTTTATTTTTCAAATTTTATTATTCGTTTTGCAACAATTCTTCAAGTGCTATCTGAGCAGAAATTAAATTCATTAAAGTCTGAACATAACTGCTCTGCGCATTTATAAGGCTTGTGCCGGCATTAGTAACTTCAAGACTTGATGCCATGCCATTTTCAAATTTAAGAGAAACATCATCGAAAATGCGTTTATTTACCTCGATGTTTTTTTTCTGTGTTTGATAGGTTTCAAGCGCACTGCTTAAATTATAACACAACTGTTTGTGTTGAATTATCAATCCCTCCTCGGCATCAGCCAATGTGTTAAGTTGCTTTTCATAATCAATTTGTGCAGCTTTAACCGATGCATATCTGCTGGCACTTGAAAAAATAGGAACCTTAAGTGAAACACCAATAATATTAGGAGGCGTCATATTCATTGTTGGTTCATCGCTAAAGTATTCCTTTTTTGTATAACTGTGAAACGCCGTTACAGATGGCGCGTAAGCCCATTTTTTCTGATTTAACTGCGCTTTTGAAATATCCGTACTACCCAATAACAATTGATAATTATAGTTGTTTTCAACAGAAAACTGATTGCTGAGCAGGGATTTTGCCTTTTCTATATCTACCAACTCATCTATTGTTTGTGTTAGCAAAATTTCATCATCAACGCCAATTCCCAGTTGCAAGCGTAATGCATTGTAAACCATTTCAAGAGAACGTTTGACAGAATTAATACTGTTTTCTATTGTAACAATTTGTACTGACAGTTTATCGGCATCGGTTTGATTTAGAATACCAACCTTAACCGAATTCTCGGTATGAGCCAACAACTGCCGCATGTTTGCAAGATTTGAATCAAGCAGGTTGGATGTTTCTTCCATAACCAAGGCAGAAAAATATAATGTTCTAACCTGATTTAAAACCTGCTGTTCTGTCTGTTTTCGGACAATGTCCGACATATCGGCAGCAATTTTTTGCATTTGAACGCCAATAATCTGTGCTGCACTAATAGATATCGATGTTGTTACCGAAATAGTGGCATAAGGCGGCATGGCTATATTAAAGCCCATCATGTTGAGTTTGTATCCCATCATGTTTGCATAGTCGAATGCGCCATTTACCTGTGGCATCATGGTTAAAAATGTTGACCACCTATTTGCCTCGGCTTTTTGAATATCAAGCGTGGCATTCTTTATTTTCCGGTTATGAGAAAGTGCAAATTCCTGTGCCTGACTTAAAGAAAGTGAAAGCTTTTCCTGAGCAAAAGTCAGCTCACAAAGAAAAAGTATGGATATAAGTAAAATAATTCTCTGTTTCATTTTTTAAGATTTATTCCTGATTTTTTAATTGCTTTTTAAAAAGCCTATTTCGCTTTTTTGTTTCTACGTTCCTTAATCAACTTGCCTTCAAGATATTCAAGACCCTTATCGTTTGCTATGCCTCTGATGTGATAAATAAACAATTCTGTTAAAATTGTTTCCGAACTGATATTTTTAATTGTATCATCATCGGCCTCCATAGAAAGAAACTGGTCCATTCTGATTAAATAAAAATATGCAATTACATGTGTATTCATGTCTTTGCGATATAGTCCTTCTTTTATTCCCTGAGATAAATTCCGCTCAATATGACTTAATATTTTACCCCGCTTATAATCCATCATGGTTTTAAATGCCTCAGGATAATATTTTTTTAAATCATATTTAACCGCCGGATTTATCTGGCCCATTTGCTCAATCAATATCTGGCTTACCTCCAATAAAATATCTATGGCGTTTCCGTCAGTAAATTTCAAGTTTTGAAAACAACGATTGGTTTGTTCCATGTGAAACTTCATAACCGATTGCACCAGTTCTTTCTTGTCGGAAAAATATTGGTACAGTGTTTTTTTCGAAACGCCAAGCTGGCGCGCAATATCGTCCATCGAAAGGCTTTTAATGCTGTATCGCAAAAATAGTTTTGACGATTCTTCTAAAATGTATTGCAGTTTTTCTTCCATGCTGCAAAATTAATATTTTTTTTACAACGGAAACATTTTTTATAATTTTTGTTTCCATAGTTTTTAAAATTGTTTTATTGTTCAATTATATTGCTGATTATTAAAGCGTAAGCAAATCAAATTATTTTAAATACTAAAACAAAAATCTCTTATATAGCAGTTTATTTAGCGCCATTTTTTGTATTTTAGCAAAAAAACATCATGCGATACAAATTAATGTCATCAGATTTTTTTAAACAAAACAGAAAACAGGTAATTGAAAAATTATTGCCTCAAAGTATTGTAATACTTGCGGGCAACGAATATATGCCGTGGAGTGGCGACCAGGATTATCCTTTCAGACAAAATTCCGACTTTTTTTATTTAACGGGAATTGATGAAGAAAACACCTTGTTGTGTTTATGCCCGCACCATCCCGACCCAAATATGCGCGAAGTATTGTTTATTCAGGAAGCCGATCCCACCATGGTAATTTGGTTTGGCAAACGTCTTAATCCTGAAGAGGCATCAAAAATATCCGGAATAAAAACAGTTAAATGGCTAAAAGATTTCAAAGCATCAGTCAGAGACATGGCTCTTCAATCCCGTACAATATATATGGGGTTAAATGAATATTTAAAGTACAATACCAATACTCCCGATGCCAACCGAAGACTTGTTGATGAAATAAAATCTTTATTCCCTCTGCATCAATACGAGAGACTAACACCAATAACAACAGAACTTCGCTTATGCAAAAAGCCCGAAGAAATTGAAACCATTTCAAAAGCCATTGACATTACAAAACATGCTTTTATGCGTGTTCTGCAAACCACAAAATCGGGGCTAATGGAATACGAAGTTGAGGCAGAAATTACTCATGAATTTATCCGAAGAGGTTCATCCGGACACGCATACAGTCCTATTGTTGCAGGAGGAGAAAATGCATGTGTTTTACATTATATAACCAACGATTGCAAGTTAGTTGACGGTGATTTGCTTTTACTTGATTTTGGAGCTGTATATGGTAACTATGCATCGGATTGTTCGCGAACCATTCCTGTTAACGGAAAATTTTCTCCTCGTCAAAAAGAATGCTATAATGCCGTTTTAGACGTCTTTAAAAAAGCAAAAAAACTTTTTGTGCCGGGTACAAGCATAGATAAAACAAACAAACAAATTGCTTTGATGCTGGAAGAAAAAATGATTGAACTTGGCTTGTTTTCTGCCGAGGACGTTAAAAACAATTCATCATCTACTCCACTTTATTTTAAATATTACATGCACGGTGCATCTCATTTTATGGGTCTGGATGTTCATGATGTAGGGTTGCGTTCAATGACTCTGAAAAAAGGAATGGTTATTACGTGCGAGCCCGGCTTGTATATAAAAGAAGAAGGTATTGGAATTAGAATAGAAAACGATATTTTGGTTGACGACAATCCTGTTGATTTAATGCAGGATATACCATGTGAAGTTGAAGAAATAGAACTTTTGATGCAGAAATGATTTTCCGAATCAAAAAGATAATCTGCCTATAAAGCTACGCTTTAAATTTGCTACACTAAAACAAAAAAGCCAATTAGCTTATTTTCCTTCAATAATCTGAACTGCTTTTTCAAGCACTTCGTCACGACCATCAACGTATCCGCGCAAAGTCGGATTTACAACCACATCGGGTACTATGCCTGTTCTTTGTGTTTCTTTTCCGTTTGGATAATAAACTCCTATTCCTGAAATATAAGTGCTTATTCCGCCCGGCAGAATAATTTTACTTACATTGCCATCGGCTCCGGCTGTTGTACTGCCCACTACGGTAGCAATGGAAGTGGAACTCAATGCCATGGCGGTATATTCAGCGTTACTAATTGTAGATTCGTTAACAAGAATTACAAGTTTACCATTATAAGCGTTTTTCATTCCCCAAACACTAAGCGGTTTGGTAAAATTAAACAAACCGGGATTCGAGGCATTTGTATTAGAAAACTTCACAAATGCAGTGTTTTTAACATGAAAATATGAACTAAGGGAAAACACAACAAAATCATTGGGATAACAACGTAAATCAACAACAATCCCTTTTGATAATCTTAACTCGCCCATCATTTTAGGGATTTCCTTGTTTCTTATGGTTCCCATGTAAATATATCCGATTTCAGGTGTTAAAAATCTCCATGTTGGTTTTTCGCTTTCGGCACCAACATTTGTTTTTGTAAAAACAGCCTCGGGAGTATGACACGAAAGGCTTTTCGATTCGGTTTTGCCGTTTCGCAAATAAGAAACGGTAATTCCTCTGTTGTTTGACCTTAACAAATACTCCGAAATAAAAGCCAGGCGTGTTGGTTCATTCGATGCAGGTACATATTTTTTTAAGCGTTCAACCTTTTGCATCACACTCTCACCATTAATATCAATAATTATGTCCCCGGGTTGCAAATCGTCTCCCGTAAGCAATTTTTCGTTTAAGTAGCCTTTTACAACAGCATGATTTTCCACAAAAGTCAATTTGTAATTTGCATAGTTTCTGCCATAAAAAGCATCGTTAAAATCGCTGCTGAATTTTGGAAAAGCGTGAGAATCATTTATTCTTGTAATCATTTCGAGCACCACTTTTTGTGCTTCAAAATCATCTTTTGCAGCCAGTATTTTCGATATAAATTCTGCCGGTATATTATGCCATTCTTCTCCTATTAAATTTTTATAGGGAAAGAAATATTCTATCATATTGTAATACCTAAAAACGGTCAAAAGCCTAAACCCGTCGTCATTCCAATTAATAGATGGATAATCTCTTTCATTTGTGAAATCAACATTACTTGCAGATGTAAAAGTAAAATAATAATTACTGCTGCCCCGTTTTGTATTTCTGATTTTAATAAGCTGTGAGCTTAATTTAGTCCCTAATTCAGTAGTGTCTTTTAACCAATCAAGTTCAGGAATAAGTTTTGTGTTTGCTTTAATTTTCATTTTATTTCCCTTACCACTAACATTGCCAAGTTTATTAACCCATGCCAGCAGTGAATCGTTGCGTTGATTTTTATCTGTTATGGGTAAATATGCAGGAAGAAAGCGAAACAACTCATTATCCCAGTTGTAATTTCCAGCAGCTATAGCCGGATGATAATATTTAAGGAATCCCCAGATTTTGCAAAGCAGCGCCAAATTATCTATTTGAATTCTGTTTGAAAAATCAATTTCTACTCCGCTGTTTTTCGAAAAGGCAGTATCTGAATCAGCTTTATACTCCGGACTTTTAAGTTTTGGGGCTTTTGTATAATCTTTTCCGTCAACCAAAAGCCTGAAATCGTCTGCCCAAAGCGAACCACTACCATTCAATATTACACCCACATAAATTGTTTTTGCACCTTTACCCATTGAAAACACAGGTGTGTTAAACTCATACCAGTCGTTGGTGCCTTTGAGATTAGAAACGTTATTTGTGAAATAATAATCATTGCCGGAGCCGTCAATACGAACAAACAGCGAAGCATAACCGTCTGCTACATTTTCGGTTTTCATAAAAGCCTTAAACTGTGCCGATTTACCAACAAAATTTATGGGTATTGCATAAACAAAACAACCAAAATCGCCAGAAGTTGCATCAAAACCACGTGTCAACTCCAGTGCATTATTTCCACCGTGTTTTATTAGATTTTGAACATTGCAGGTATATTTTTCGCCCCATAATAAACTATTTTGAGGCAAAGTACTACCTGTTTCGCTCTGCTCAAAAGAAAAATCAAATACATTTTGTGCATTAATAAACAAAGCACCTAATAAGATTTGAAAAAACAGAAAAAATCTTTTCATTTTTTATGAATTAAATTATACTCTAAACTACAAACATTTTCAATTGGATATAAATGATATTACCGGTCTAAATCCAACTGTAGGCTCTGGACCTTTATATGGGGCAACACTTTCAATTCGTACATCATTACCTGCCGACATCCATGAACCGCCTACAACAATATCTTTTTGCTGAACCATTTCGGCAACATTACCCGACATGTCGTACAAACCATAATTATTTGGTTTATATGACATAACTTTAGCAGTAAAAAGATCATATCCGTCAGCCATACCTTTTGAAGCTTCGGAAATTAACTCATATTGACCCGTTTCATAATTGAATGTAATGTGCTTTTCGTTTAATGTTCTAAAATTGCACAAATAACAACCTTTTGAATTTCGTAAATACTTACCTTCCCACGGATACAAGGTCTGAGACAATCCTCCTTTTGCCGCCCAAATCCATTCTTCGCGCATAGGTAAACGAAACTGGGTGTTTGAATTACCGAGCAAAGATTCATACTTTTTTGTAAGCCATTTGCAGTATAATTCCGCACCTTCCCGCGAAACATTTACTACAGGATAATCGTCGTATGCAGGATGCCTGAAATAAATTTCAACTAACGGCAGATTTTTACCGTATAAATCATTCTGCCATTTATTGGTATCCGGCATTGCACTTTTATATGCATCAAAATCTCTTTTAGCTTTTAAATCGGATAAAAACTCTCTGTATTGTTTATTTGTTACCTCGGTTTTTGATATATAAAAAGCCTGAACAGATATTTTATTCGAGTCTAAAATATATGTCCCCATAGGTATAAAAACAAAATCTTTCGGCATTTTGTTTGGTCTTTTATAATTTTGGCTAAATGCCGAAAGCAAAACAAATACCGTTATTAAATAAAGAATTTTATATTTTTTCATGGTGAAAATTTTTACAACAATATTAACTATTTTAAAACACTATTGTCCGATAAAAATACGAAATAATTTTTTCATATTTTTAACTAGCAGATATTCAGTGTTTTAAATTTTCAATTTTCTTGATTTTAAAAAGTAAGCCCCCTTAAAACAAAGC
>Ga0255342_1000640_pt1 | contig 57453 bp, 54 predicted proteins | sample wastewater_treat_3_FD_192416 | JGI IMG/M metagenome (GOLD analysis project Ga0255342, IMG submission 192416) | Wastewater microbial communities from Lulu Island WWTP, Vancouver, Canada - plant14 | ecosystem: Engineered > WWTP > Wastewater > Unclassified | place: Canada: Vancouver, British...
TATGCCGCCCGGAGGAGCGGGTGGGTTCAGTGGATTCGGAGGGTTTTCCGGAGCAGCAGACTTTGGAGATATTTTTGGAGATCTTTTCGGTAGCGCGTTTGGTGGTGCAAGCAGAAGATCTTCTAATCCCAATGCCCCACGCCGAGGTAGCGATCTCGAATATGCGATGCAAATAACCCTAGAGGACGCATATCGTGGTGCGAGTAAAAAGATTTCTATACCCAAACTGGATACCTGCTTAAACTGTAAGGGAAGCGGCGCTGAACCTGGAAGTAAAGTGAATAAATGTCCTACATGTGCAGGCAAGGGGCAAGTACAGCAGGCTATAAATACTCCTTTTGGACAAATGGTGCAAAACACAGTTTGTCCGGCATGTCATGGCAAAGGAGAAGTAATAGAAACGCCTTGTAAACAGTGTAAAGGTCAAGGCCGTGTGCGCAAACAGCATTCCGTTGACGTAAAAATACCTGCAGGAGTTGATACCGGTATTAGGTTGAGGGTCGCAGGTCAAGGTGAGGCGGGTATTAATGGAGGCCCTTCAGGGGACTTATTTATACTATTAGAGGTTCGTCCTGACAAGAGATTCCAGCGTAGGGGCGACGATTTAAACGTTGCGATAGATATCTCATATCCGCAAGCAGTATTGGGTTGTGAAGTAAAGATTGAGACATTCGATGGAACTGAAACGCTTGACGTCCCGCCTGGAACTCAACCAGGTTCTAAGTTAAGAATAAAAAAACATGGGATGCCAAAGCTTCGTGGCGGAGGTAAGGGTGATCTTAATGTGTTGGTTCGTGTAAACGTTACCAAAAAACCATCTGCTAAAGAGCGCTCTCTTCTGTTAGAATTGGCTGATGAAATGAAAGTTCAGGTAAAAAAATAAGTAAAATATTAAAACCGTAAAATATCATCTTAATTTTAAATGCCCCGTATTTTATACGGGGCATTTTTATATAGACTTTATATCTTTGCGTAAAAATAAAAATAAAAAATAACAGCTTCTTCTGATGGTGTCTATTTACACAAATAAGAATGAAAGATAGAATAGAGCGCGTTAATTGTTTTACATCGCTTTATTAAACTTAATTAATTCAAGCAATTAATTGAATATTTTTAAAATACTCGGAGGTGGCTTGTCATGAAAAAAGTAACCGTAGCCTTGTCTCTATTGTTTGTTCTATGTTTAGGTTTGGCAGCTTCAGCTGCTACTCCCATCAAGATTGGTTATCTTGCTGCACTTACAGGAGATTATGCCGCATATGGAACAACCGAAGTAAATATGGCTAAATTGGTAGTTGGTGATATAAACGCTAAGGGCGGTTTGCTCGGACGTAAAATTGAATTGGTTGTATACGACACAAAAACACGTAATGAGGACGCAGTAAATGCTGTTCGTCGTATGATTAAAAGCGATAAAGTCTGTGCGATAATCGGAGCCAACTCAAGCGGGATAAATATTGCAACTGCACCGATAGTTCATAAGGGAAAGACACCTCAGATTTCTACAGTTGGAACAAATCCCCTCGTTACAGTGGACTATAAAGGTAAAGTTCGTCCTTATTCATTTCGTGTTTGTTTCACAGACCCATATCAAGGGGCTCTTGCAGCAGATCTTGCAAAAGTTGAATTAAAAAAGAACAGTGCTGCAATTCTTTACAACGTGGGTTCCGACTATGCTCAGGGGCTTCGTGAGTTTTTCACCAAAAGCTACAAAGATTTAGGCGGTAAAATTGTCGCGGATGAAGGTTATCGCGATACAGATGTTGATTTTAGAGCACAGCTAACAAAAGTTAAAAGCTCTGGAGCAGAAGTTCTTTTCCTGCCTGGAATGGGCAAGGATATGGCACTAATAATCAAACAAGCACGAGAACTCGGGCTAAATATTGCAATTATAGGCGGAGATGGTTATGGAGAATTTATGAACGAAATAGCCGGAAAGGCCATGAAGGGAACATATTGGATTAACCATACGTATCTTTCAGATCCTGGGATGGCGCCTATTTTTAAGCGCTATAAAGAAGTATACAAAGATGACTGCAAGGAATTTGTAAACGGAACTATGGCATATGATGCTACTCAGTGGCTTCTAAATGCTATAGAACGCGCAAACAGTACAGATGGGACAGCAATTGCAAAGGCGCTCGAGACGACAAAGAATCTTAAGTTGGCACATGCCACACTATCGATAAGTGCAGAAGACCACAATCCCATTAATAAAGCGGGAATTATTCTAAAAGTTGACGATAATTTAAAAATGCAGTTCTATAAAAAGGTTCAACCTAAATAGATATTTTCTAAATAATAGGTTGTCCGATTATTCTTTACTTTTGATTTATGTTATTCTAAAGATTGTATTAAAATTACCACTGCATTATTGAGAAAGACCGAGGTGTTTTTTTGGATATTATTCAACAACTAATAAATGGCCTTTCAGTCGGCTCAGTATACGCTCTTATAGCTGTCGGATACTCGCTTGTTTATTCCGTTTTACTCTTTTCAAATTTTGCACATGGCGGGTTTCTGGTTATTGGCGGTTATATTTGTTACTTTGCTCTGCGTAGCTGGGGCATGAATATCTATATGGCGTCATTTGCAGCACTTATAGGAGCCGGTTTGTCAGCTGTTTTAGTTGAAAGAGTGGCATACAGACCAATTAGAGAGCGAACTCCGATAACCTTATATCTGTTAATAGTCTCTATGGGGATAAGTATTGTCATAGAAAATATTTTTGTGGTAACCATAGGAGGTCGTTTTAGAGCCCTGCCTCCCGTAATACCTATGGATCCTGTAAACCTCTTTGGTTTTGCTACAACAAGTGCATTTGATCTTCTATCCCTTTTGACAGCCGTTGTATTTCTCATAGGGTTGCAGCTGTTTTTGGTAAAAACTAAATGGGGGTTAGCAATTCGCGCAGCTTCATATAATTTAAAAACAGCAGGGTTAATGGGTGTTAACGTTAACAGACTTATCGGGATAGTTTTTTTTGTTGCGGGACTTCTTGCTGCTGTCGGCGGGATATTTCTTTCCGCACGCTATACCCTTTATCCCCAATTAGGCAGCACCATAACTACAAAAGCTTTTGTTGCGGCAGTGATTGGGGGACTTGGTTCTCTTCCAGGAGCCGTTATTGGCAGTCTCATTTTAGGATTGGCAGAAATGCTCACTGCCGGGTTTATTTCCAGTCAGTTTCGCGATTTGGTTGTTTTTGCAATCTTAATATTAACTTTAATAATGCGTCCCACAGGACTTTTTGGTAAGTCTGTGGGAGAGAAAGTATAGAGCATCCTAAATGCAAGGTTATGTAGCCGGGATAATAACTCTTCTTGCCATTAATTGTATAGCTGCATTGGGAGTATCTTTATTTACAGGATTTACGGGGATTTTCACGCTAGGACATGCGGGTTATATGGCAATAGGAGCATATACAGCGGCCATTCTTACCTTTAAATACAGTGTACATTTTATTCCTGCAATAATTTGTGGTGGTCTTCTCGCAATGATAGTAGCTTATTTAATTGGAATTCCCACACTTAAACTGGTGGGGGATTATTATACTATAGCCTCTCTTGGTTTAGGGGAGGCTATACGTCTTATTATTGAAAATTGGGAAAGCGTAACACGCGGTGCGAGGGGATTCCCTGGTATAGCACCATATACTTCTCTTCCTGTGGCACTTGTTTTTCTGATAATAATGGCAGTTGCAATGTTTTTTATCGTAAATAGTAGTTATGGACGAGCATTCAAGGCTTGTCGCGACGATTACGTGGCCGCATCTCTTTTAGGTTTTAATACCGCTCATTATAGAGTACTCAGCCTGGCTGTATCAGGTTTTTACTGCGGTGTATCAGGTGCACTTCTTGCTGGTTTTATGTCATTTGTACAGCCGGTTATGTTTGATATGGCAAAATCGACAGAGCTTGTCTCTGTTGTTGTATTTGGAGGGCTAGGGTCTATAAGTGGTTCTCTTATAGGGGCAACTATTCTTACTTTAGTTACAGAACTTTTTCGTCCGATATCCCAATATCGCATGTTGATATATGGCTTGGTTCTTGTCTTTGTAATGGTATTCCGACCGGAAGGTATAATGGGCACGAATGAGCTTACTCTTAATTACATAAAAAATATCTTCTCTGCCAAAAAGAAAGCTTCTGAATTTGATAGGAGGACAACAGATGACTGTGCTTCTTGAATTAAAAGGAGTAAGTAAATCTTTTGGCGGCGTTCAAGCTGTGGAGAACATGTCCCTAAAGTTGGAAAAGGGGGAACTTACCGGATTGATAGGCCCTAATGGAGCGGGCAAAACCACCGTGTTCAACTTGATAACAGCAGTATATGACGTTACAAAAGGCGATATAGAATATAAAGGTATAAATATAAATAAACTAAAAACCTATCAAGTTGTTTCTTTAGGAATAGCCAGGACATTTCAAAACCTTAGATTATTTTCCGGCTCCTCTGTTTTAGAAAATGTAATGTCAGCGGCTCAACAGTCACATAAATATAGTTTCTGTGAAGCGATTACTCATCTTGGTCGATGGAATAAGTTTGAGAAAAAGATACAAGACGAAAGTATGCAACTGCTTGAGCGAGTTGGACTCGCAGACCGTGCACATCAGAGAGCAGCGACTCTTCCCTACGGATTGCAAAGACGTTTGGAAATTGCGAGAGCGTGTTCTCTTCGTCCGGAGTTATTGCTTCTTGATGAGCCGGCAGCTGGTATGAACTCTGAAGAAGTAGAACAACTTAACATTCTTATTCAAGATATACATAAAGATTATAATCTTACAATTTTACTGATAGAACATCATATGGATATGGTTATGGAAATTTGTCCCCATATCATTTGTATGAATTTCGGAGCTAAAATTGCTGAGGGATCCCCAGAGTGTATACAGAGCCACCCTGAAGTTTTGAAGGCTTACTTGGGAGAGGAGTAGTTCAAAATGGCTAGTGAGGAAGCGATTCTCTCAATTAGAAATCTAGTGGTAAATTATGGCGCCATAAGGGCTCTCAAGAGTGTCTCTTTGGATGTGTATCCGGGTGAAATAGTTGCGGTTATCGGAGCAAATGGTGCAGGTAAATCTACGATGATGAACGCTATAATGGGAGCAGTTGAAAGATCTGAAGGAACGATTTATTTCAATGGCACACCTCTTTCTAAAAAAAGCTATGAAGTTGTAACGTCTGGAGTGAGTTTGGTTCCTGAAGGAAGAAATGTCTTTGCTCCACTTACGGTAATGGAAAATTTAGAAATGGGTGCTTTCCCTCTTTCAAATCGCAAAGATATTGTCTATGAGCTTGAAAAAGTTTTCACTCTTTTCCCACGTTTAAAAGAAAGAAAATCTCAATATGCCGGTACTTTGTCTGGTGGAGAACAGCAAATGTTGGCGATTGGGCGGGCTCTAATGGCAAAGCCCAAAGTCTTACTTCTTGATGAGCCATCGCTCGGCCTAGCCCCCATTATAATTAGTGAAATATTTAAAGAGCTAACAGAAATAAACGAGCAATTTGGTATGACAATAATGATAGTAGAACAAAATGCCAAGAAAGCCCTACTGCTTTCCCACAGAGCATACGTTTTACAGACGGGAAATATAGTAATGGAGGGAGAGTCTTCCCTTCTATTGCATAATCCTGAAATAGAAAAAGCGTATCTTGGGGGAAGAAAGGGATAGCATAAATCAACTTAAAATTAAATATAAATTTTATAAAGCGACGGTATTGAACAAGATTTTTCCTTACTGTCGTTTTTTATTTTAGGTTTTAAAATTCTAAAAAAAACCGAAGATATTTTGTGGGATTGTCATATTTATGAGTTACAATAAAAGACGCAATTTCTGGCAAGGAGCTGATTGTAATGAAAAAAATGGAAAAAAATTATTGGTGGTACATTACGATATCAGAAAATAATGGTGCTATAGACATATTGCATTCTCTGGCCGACATAACAGAAAGCATTGGAACCGAGTTGCAGGAGTTTCTTCAAGACAGAGATCATCTTAGAATGTATTACAGAAGTGACAAGGATCTTTCGTATTGGAAAGGTCTCTTATTGGACGCAATGAAAGAATTTCAGTCAGTAAAGATTGAAGATTTTGGAAAAATAGAGAATCAACCGTGGAACGTACAAGCAGAGGACGCGTTTCCTCCCTTACTTGTAGGCAAAGAGCTTGTGGTCCTTGCTCCGTGGCATAAGGGTAAAGAGCCAAAAAATAAATTACCACTCTACATAAATCCGGGGAGTGCCTTTGGTACAGGTTATCACGAAAGCACTCAAATAGCTCTGGAGTTGTTGGAGACCAATATAAAACAAAATGCTATTCTTGCTGATATAGGAACCGGCTCTGGCATTTTAACTATATGTGCTCTTAAAAAAGGTGCTATAAGAGCGTTTGCACGTGATATTGATCCCATGGTAATAGAAGAAGTTCATAAGAATCTAATGCTTAACGACCTTGATTTAGCGAAGATTAACCTCGCAACTGGTGATCTCTTAAAAGACTTTAAGCACAAAGTTGACATATTAACAGCTAATATTCTTATAGGCCCCCTATCAAGCATGCTTTCAGATGTGCCATCTATTTTAAATGAAGATGGAGTTGCAATATTTTCCGGCATGTTAGAAAGAGAAAAACCTTTATTTTTAGAAGCATTAAAACAAGTCGACATGCAGCCAATCAAAGAACTCGTTAAGGGGGAGTGGTGGGGTGTCTCTGCCAAGGCTAAGGCTTGAAAATTGTACTTTTGATGGAAAAATCTGGACAATTGATGTCGAACAATCACACCATCTCGTTAAAGTAAGACGCTGCTACACAGGGTCTTTAGTCGAAGGTTTATTAAGTGGTGAAAGGATAAAATTAAAGCTTCTGTGCTATGGTAATTCGGTTTTTGCGGAAGAAATATCCAGAAAAACAGAAGCTCCTATAAAACCGCACCTTCATTTACTTCTTGCCTTATTAAAAAATGAACAATTTGATGATGCTCTCCGTTTTTCGGCAGAAATTGGTGTGCACACAATCCATATTCTATTGTGCGAAAGGTCTGTTCCTAAATATACGACAAAAAAGACTGAGGATAAAATGAACCGCTGGGAGAAAATACTGGAAGAAGCTACGAAACAAGCTGGTTCTACTAACCCCCCAATCCTGAATTATCCTACAGAAATAACAAAATTTAATTTTAATTTATTGCCAAAAAACAAATATATAACTCTTATCGGAGAAGAGGTCCAAAAAATAAAAGGAATAGAGATCCCTTCAGAATTGGCTGTAGCAATTGGTCCTGAGGGAGACTGGACGCACTCTGAAGTACAACTCTTTTTAGAAAACAGTTTTATACCAATAAGTCTTGGCAAAAGGATTCTACGCGCCAGTACAGCGGTAGCAGTTGCATGCGGTACTCTGATGTTATTGGGTAAAAAATAGTAGGTAAATAGACGAAAATGGAAAGATTAAAGGACAAAACATTTTCTGTAAACACATTTGGTTGCAGAACGAATCAGTATGAGGCCGAGGCTATAACTTTCGCACTTGAGGAAGCAGGAGCCGTATATAAGGAGGAAGAGCCGGATATCCTTATAGTTGTTTCCTGTACCATAACAGAAGCTGCAGAGAGAAAATGTCGTAAGCTTATAAGAAAAAGACTGAGAGAGAGGAGTTCCACGCTTGTAGTTGTTTGCGGTTGTTATGCCCAAAAAATCAACGAAAAAGAACGAAAAAAAATAGGGATTGATATTCTTGTAGGAAGTAGAATGAAACATCGATTGCCCGATATTTTAGCAGATTATTTCGAATTTCCTGAGAGATCCACACACTACTTGCTTTCAGAAGAAAGTCTTCTGAAAGAAAAATCTTGGGATTTATTGAAGCTTGACAAACCACACCACAGAACAAGAGCCTTTCTTAAAGTACAGGATGGATGCAATCATTTTTGTAGTTATTGTGTGGTTCCGTATGTAAGGGGTTATCCTGTTTCGCGAAATCTAGCTGAAACGGTAGAAGAAGCGGCAAAAATAGTAGAATCTGGTTGCAATGAAATTGTATTGACTGGCGTACATCTAGGACTTTATGAGGAACTGGATGTTTTGGTAAGACGTATTGGCGAAATACCGGGATTGAAAAGATTGAGATTTGGCTCTATTGAGCCATTTGCAATTACTGATGAGCTTTTGAAAGCCCTTGTTGAAACAGAAGTCTTTTGTCCTCACCTTCACTTGCCGCTTCAAAGCGGAGACGATAAAGTGTTAAAGATGATGCGAAGAGGCTACAACACAGACGGATACCGGAAAATTGTAGAAAAAATTCGCAATATATTTGGTGACAGGCTTCACATAAGCACAGATTTGATGTTGGGTTTTCCCAGCGAAGATGATAGAGCTTTTAAAAATAGCATGAATTTTCTTAATGAAATTGAATTCGGGAAAGTACACGTGTTTCCATACTCACGTCGCCCCGGCACAAAGGCAGCGGAACTTCCTCTAATTTCTCAAGATATTATAAGGGAACGTAAAGGCGAGGCATTATCTCTGTCGAGAGAGTTGCTTAAAAAGTACTGCTTAAAATGTATAGGAGAACAGACGTCGATATTGGTTGAGGAAAAAAAGACTGCATTGATAAGCGGTCTTACTCCAACTTTCATCAGGCTTTATAAAAAGGATAATTCTGAAAATATTCTTGATATTGTAGAAGTGACTCCGAGAGAATACAAGAATGGAGCTCTCTATGCTGATTAAGTTAAAGTGAGAAAGCCAGGGGCACTTATCAATATTGATTGAAGAACCCTTGTATCTCCTCCAAAGAATTGGTTTTTGTAAGGGAAAGCATTAACAATATCCTTGCTTTCTGCGGAGTAAGATCGTCAGCCGTAAGGATGTCTATTTCCTTATATTTTTTCATTTGCTGCACAGCACCGCACATAGTTTTAGAGGAACGAACAAGTACGGGCAGAGATTTGGCAGATTTAAGATAAGAAATAGTATTTTTATTGAGACTTCCGTTTCCATTTCCCGCAAAAACGATACCCTGACACGATTTAATAGCATGTGAGATTAAACTTATAGAACTTCCTAAATATCCATATATTATCTCAACATTGGGCAGATCTTCTAAATCATAGATGTTAAAAGAACTCTTCCAAGTATGTTTTTTTATAGATTCGTAATAAAATCTTACAGTACCGCTTTGTACAGACCCTATGCAGCCATATTCACTTCCTTGAAAAGCATTAGCCTTATAAGTTGACGTTTTCCTTACATCTCGTGCACAATAAATCCCGTCATTTATGCAGATTAAAACACCCTTACCGACTGCTTCCTTATTGCACGCAACTAAAATTGCATTATATAAATTTAAAGGCCCATCGGCACTAATAGCAGAATCAGGTCTCATTGCACCAACAAGGACGATAGGTTTATTGCTCCTAACTGTTAAATTAAGAAAATAAGCAGCTTCTTCCATAGTATCTGTACCGTAAGTAAGAACTAGAGCATCTATTGTGTCTTTCATGAGAAGACTATTTATGTATTTGGATAATGCCAGCATCTCTTTTGTAGTAATGTCAGAGCTGTCAAGTTCTGAAAACTGCTCACTATCTATCTCGCACAGGGGCCCCAAATCAGGCAATGACCGAAGCAACTCGCGAATTGAACGCTGTGCAACGGTATAATCTGAAGTTTCAGCGTTGTTTTCTGCAGCAGCGGAGATGGTGCCACCTGTAGCTAAAACATAAACGCGTGGAGTTTTGTTAATTTCTGTTGCTGATACAATAGAAGGGTAGAAGAAAAAAAATACCAAAAGAACAAATAGGAAGTTTATCATTTAATTAACCTCAAATATCTGTAATATTTTTACATTTTTGTAATAAGGCTTTTTATGAATTCTATGTCTATAAAATACTGATGTCAATGAACCAGCGTATGGGAAAGAAAAAAACGAATTTACCTTTTATGCAATTTGAAAACTTGAAACGGAGTGAGTTTTAAGATATACTCACTTGGTATTTATCCCCGCTTGCACGTTTCTTATTTGTTTTGTAAGTGGCATTAGAAAGGGGGGGAATGTAGATGACCACCGTAAGAAGACGCGACAATGAGTCTATTGAGGATGCGCTGAAACGTTTTAAGCGTGAAATCAGAAAGGTGGGCGTGCTTCGTGATGCAAGAAAGCACGAACGTTACGAAAAACCCAGCGAAATCAAAAAACGTAAGAAGGCCGAATTGGCTCGAAATAAGGGTAGAAAGATTGAAAGATAATCATGTCTAAACTTGAAAACAGGCTCCAGGATGACATCGTAGCAGCAATGAAAGATAGAGACTCTTTGAAGCTTGCTGTTCTGCGTATGCTAAAATCTGCAGTCCAGCTGGCTCATATAGAAAAACGTTGTGAAGGATCTTTTACAGAAGAAGACTTTTTTGCAATAGTAAGAAGGCTCATTAAACAACGCCGAGAAGCAGCTGATATGTATGCATCAAATGGAGCTAGCGACCGAGCTGAATCAGAGCTCAAAGAAATAAAAGTACTTGAGGCCTATCAGCCCAAGCAAATGTCCGATGAGGAACTTGCAAGAATTGTTGAAGAAGCGGCATTACAACTTGCAATTTCAGACCCTAAGGATATGGGGAAGTTGATGGGGAAAGTTATTGCTTCTGTTAAGGGGCAGGCAGAAGGCAACAGAGTGAAGATTCAGGTACAGGCCTACATGTCATCTATTAAATGACGATATTTTTATTGTTCAACGCAAAAGAGCGCTAAACTTTGTTTAGCGCTCTTTTATATTTTTAAGGTTATAGTGCTATTATCTCTTACTCCATTTTTCAAAAAAACTCTTTAAATATTAATGCATGTAGTGTATACTAAAATAGTTGCATATATATAGCGTTACAGTCGTTTGGAGGAGTATTATGTACTGTCCTATTTGTGGAGCTTCGGATACCAGGGTAATAGAAACAAGAAGTGTAAATGAGGGTAAGGCTAATCGCCGCAGACGAGAATGCCCGATTTGTCAAGGCAGGTTTACAACTTATGAACGTTTGGAAGAAAAGCCATATCTTTGGGTTGCGAAGAAAAGTGGCCGCAGGGAAGCTTTTGACAGAGAAAAGTTAATAAAGGGAATCCAAAGATCATGTGAAAAACTTCCCATTTCTTTGGAGCAAATAGAAGAAGCTGTTGCTCATATTGAGTCGAGGTTGAGAGCCACCGGCCAGGGAGAGGTCGCAGCTGAGACAATCGGGAATTTTGTTTCTGATGAATTGCGCAAAATAAATAAGGTCGCGTACGTACGTTTTGCCTCTGTATACAGAGAGTTTACGGATATAGAAAGCTTTACAAAGGAAGTAGCTAAATTGAATGAGGACAAGGAGCCGGATTGTAATGACAAAGGAATTTAAGCAGGAATCGGAATTTTATTTGGGACGGCAAGCTCATTTATTTGATGGAAGCAAGGAATCAACTGATCTTGCCCTGATGGTAGATGCTCTTGCACAGGAAAAACGTACTCCTTGGGACACAGGCAAGATTCGTGATGCCCTTATCATAGAAGCTGGTGTTGATCCGGCAACAGCTGAAGAGATAGCCATTGAAGTAGAAGAGGTTTTACTTAGACAGAATAGAACTCATGTGACAACGACCATAATTAGAGAACTTGTTAACGTTAAGCTTTTTCAGCGCGGCTTGGATGCAAAACTTTTAGACCACAGCCGTATAGGTATTCCTGTTCACGATTTAGAAAAAATGATGTTGACCAAAAATAAGGAAAATAGCAATACTTCGCATAACCCAGAATCAATAAATCTTTCAATAGCGGAAATGGTGCTTAAAGAATATGCTCTGACAAAGATTTTTAGCAAAGATGTAGCTGACGCACATCTTAAGGGTGATATTCATTTACATGACTTGGGAATGGTAGATCGTCCTTACTGTTCGGGGCAAAGCATTGCTTATGTTGCAAGATTTGGTCTTAACATCCCCTCTATAACAAGTGTTTCTTCTCCTGCGAAACATGCCGATGTTCTTCTCGCTCATATTTTAAAAATGACGTCTGTTTTACAGAATCACTTTGCTGGGGCCATAGGATGGGATGCCATAAATATGTACTTTGCACCCTATATTGTTGGTTGGTCGTATGAACAGTGCAAACAATTGGCACAACAGCTTATATTTGAATTCAATCAGCTTGCGGGAGGCAGGGGCGGTCAGATAGCATTCACAGATATAAATGTATACTATGAAATCCCAAATCATTTCCGTGATGTTCCTGCGATTGGACCGGGTGGAAAATTTACCGGAAAAACATATGCCGAATACGATAAAGAGGCCAAATTATTTGTAAAAGCTTTATTTGATGTATTTATGGAAGGCGACAGCAGAGGGCAACCGTTCTTTTTCCCGAAGCCTTTGCTGCACATAACCGATTATTTCTTTGAGGAGGAAGGTTGGGAGGAGTTTTTGGATCTTTCTTGTCGCTTAGCTTCGGAGAAAGGTAATACATACTTTGTGTTTGATAGAGGTGGAGTAGCCAAGCTTTCTGAATGTTGTCGTCTCTCGTTTGAACTAACTCCGGAAGACTTGGAAGAAGCTAAACATCCTTGGAAAATGCGTTACTGTGCACTTCAGAACATAACATTAAATTTACCTAGAGCAGCATACAAAAGCAATGGAGATAGAGAATTGCTTTTTGACATAATAGATGAAGAAATGGAACTTGCAGCCAAGGCACATCTTCAGAAACGTGCATTTATCCAACTTATATTAGATCTTGGTAAGGATGGCCCGTTGGCAGCTCTTTGCTCCTCTCACGATGATGAGCCGTATCTAAGAATGCGGAAAGCCAGTCACCTCATTGGAATTCTCGGATTAAATGAAATGCTTCAAGCCATGACTGGATTTGAACTTCATGAGAGTCCAAAAGCAGAAGAGCTAGGGTTGGCCGTAATTCAATATATGGATCTCAAATGCCAACAGCTATCTGAACGCTTAGGATTAAAAATAGTTCTTGAACAGACTCCCGCGGAAAGTACTGCTTTACGTTTCGCTAAATTAGATCTTCGTTCATATCCACAAGAAGCACAAAAATATGTAAAGGGCAATAGTGAAACAGGTGAGATTTATTACACCAACAGTACACACCTAAATTATAAACATGCCAAAGATCCAATAGAGAAAGTGGTAAAAGAGAGCGTTTTTCACCCTATGATTAAAGCGGGTTCAATTACTCATCTTTGGATGGGCGAGCATAAGCCCGATCCAAGAGCATTGGCGTCATTTGTGATTAAAACGTTTAAAAATACAGAAAACGCACAAATTGCATTTAGCCCGGAATTTACGATATGTAATGATTGTGATCATATGCAGAGGGGGCTTGTGTCTACCTGTGAAATTTGTGGGTCGGAAAACGTGGATGGAATAACAAGAGTAACTGGCTATTTTACAAGAACATCTTCGTGGAACGCAGGAAAACGAGGCGAATTAAGAGACAGAGCCAGAGTTCCTATTTCAACGAATGAAAAGCTGTCCTCTAATTAATAACATAAATATTCTGAAATATTTTAATAAAATAGTTGGGCTGTGATAAATATGCAAAATATAAGTGCGGGGGGTTATCTCTCCGCTTCTTTTTTAGACTGGGAAGGACACGTTGCTGCAGTAATTTTTATGTCAGGCTGTAACTTTAAATGTCCATGGTGTCATAATTCAGATTTAGTTTTCAACAAAACCACACCTATAAAGGTTACAGAAATTATAGAAGACATAAAACGGAGAAAACTATTTCTAGATGGAGTAGTTATAAGCGGAGGAGAGCCTACTTGTTCATTAGGCCTCATATCAATGATTCGAGAAATGAAAAAAATTGGTTTGCCAATAAAGCTTGATACAAATGGTTCGCATCCTGAAGTTTTAAAGCGACTATTAGATGAAAAATTAGTGGAATTTATAGCAATGGACGTCAAATCCCCACTAAACGACCAAGATTTGATGAGAATGACAGGGGTTTCAATTTCTTCAGATTTATTAAAAGAGAGTATTGAGCTGATAAAAAGGTTAGCTCTAAATTATGAGTTCAGAACCACATATACTCCGGAGCTACTTTCTCAAGAAGAACTTTTAAAGATACGAAAAGAACTTAACGACGATGTACACTGGGTTGTACAATGTTTTAAGCCGGTGAACTGTATTGATGATAACTGTCTAAATTATAAAGAGGTTAAATCGGAAGATATAAAGAAAATTTTACCCGGTATAAAGATTAGAGGATAACTGTATATATCAAATTTTAAAGTGGCTCAGAGTTGGAGTTTATCTTTGCTTTACTGTTTACAAATATATTAAGTGATGTTTATGTTATACCGCTATAATTATTTTTATGCGAACGTTTTGACAGAGAAAGTATATGATAGATAATATTAGTATGCCAAAACACTCGAAGAAAGATGATAGGAGAAAAAATGAATCTAATTAAAATTGCCGAACTCTCAAAATTAACTCCAGGAGATTCCTTTAAATCAATATTCGTTATAACAGAACTATTTCAGAAGACTGATAAAAATGGAAGATCTTACTATGATGTTTCTGTCTCCGATTCTACAGGCAATATAGAAGCCAAAATATGGTCTGATGCAACCTGGATTGACAGATCCACAGCAGAAAAAGAAAGTTCTGACGAAATATTGTCTGAAGAACAGACACTTGAATTGCTGGGGAAAACTGTAGGAGTACATGGGAAAACTACAGAATACCGCAAACAATTGCAATTCAACTTTAGCAAAATAACACTCTTAAATCAGGATAAATTCCCTGCTGCACAGTATCTTCCCAGATCTCCCATTCCTATAGAAGAAATGCTAACGCGCTACGAAAGTTTAGTCGATTCATGTAGACCTCAAATAGCCAATTTTATAAAATATGTTTATAAAGATCAGGTTTGGCTGCAATTTAGAGATTGGCCTGCAGCTGTCTCGCACCACCATGCCTACGCCAATGGTTTGTTAGAACACACTCTTGCTGTTGCTGACTGTGCTAAATCGATGGCAGAATCAATGAGACGTTCCGGTTACGATATTGACGTTGATATTGTGGTTGCAGGCGGCCTTTTGCACGATTTAGGGAAGATAGATTCTTATAAAATGACGTCAATTCCTGAAATGACATTAGAGGGAGCAGTTATAGATCATGTGGCTAAGGGATATTTGCGTCTTATGCAGTATGCCGAAGAGTATAAATTGGATGAAAGTCTTAAACTTCATTTGGCTCACATAATGCTCAGCCATCACGGACAGAGAGATTTTGGTTCTCCAGTAGTACCAGCCACCCCGGAGGCTCTTATCGTATCCTCTGCTGATGAACTAGATTTTCGAATTTTTTGTTGGAATGAAAGCGTAAAAGATCTGCCGGACAATCAGCCTATATCTCAGTGGCACAACGCCACCGGAAGAAGATTCTGGAAAAGAGAGAGCTCCGAGGAATAAAAGCTGGTATGGGAAATGAGTTTTATATAACGATTGATCAGGCAGGACGTCGTATAGATAGGCTGCTGCGGACAACATATCCCCACGTCTCACTCGGTGCGATTATGAAGGCCATCAGAAAGGGAGAAGTTCGACTCAATGGTGAGAAAGTATCTGTAAGCACCAGGCTTGAGGAGGGGCAGTTCCTTCAAGTACCATGGCAGAAAAATGTTTCGGAATCTTTTTTTCATAATCATGCTCAAAATGAAACTAATCATTCCCCAATTGAAACTATCTATAAAGACAATCATATATGGGTGCTTAATAAACCTGCCGGCCTGCTGACTCAGCCCAATGTTAAGAATGGAGATTCTTTGATTACGAGGGCTCTATCAGAGTTAAATTGGACGAGAACAGATTTTTGTCCTGCCACTGTACAACGCCTTGACAGGAACACTTCTGGGTTGGTAATTATAGCAATGTCCGGGTTGACCCTGAGAGTGTTCTCTGAGGTTATAAGGTCACGTAATGTAAAAAAAATATATTATGCAGTGGTTTTAGGGGATATTCAGAATGAAGGAGAAATCGATGCTCCACTCCTCAAAGACCCTGAAAGCAATACAGTAAAAATAGATAAAGATGGACAAAATGCTTTAACACGCTATAAAAAACTTGCGTCAATAGGAAAGTTCAGTATCGTGGAAATAGAGCTTGTCACCGGGCGCCCTCACCAGGCTAGAGTACACATGTCATCAGTGGGACATCCTATACTAGGCGACAAAAAATACGGTGGAGGGAATCAGGCAGCACGCCCTATGCTTCACTCTTATTCAATTACCTTGCCTCAAGATTTGATTATTCCGGAAGAGTTGAGAAATAAAACTTTTGTTGCTCCAATTCCAAAAGATATGCTGTGCTTTTTTAACTAAAACACAGCATAAATGTTTGAAGGTTATGAATGTAAATTTATTTTTATACTAAATTGATACTATATCGTAGGAGCTCCGTTGTCTGCTATCGAAGGTTGACAGAGCAGCCACACAATCCAAAAAAAACCAATAATCGGGATTATTCCGACTAATATCCAGTACCACTCTTTTCCAGTGTCATTAAGGCGTCTAATAGTTACAGCTATCCCAGGTATTAGCACTGCTGCTCCGTATACATAGTTTAATAAGTTGGTTCTAAGTATGAATTGGCCGATAAGGCCCAAAATTGCGATAATTATAAAATTTACTAAAAATGCCATCCAATAGCCTTTAATATTTGTACGGTCGGTGAAATTAGTGGCGTTCTTCCACATTACAAAATACTCTTTACAAAAATCATTTAAAAAATCCATTGAAACTACCTCCTTCACAGTAATTTAGAAATAGTCGCTGTATTTCGTTCAGAATACAATCAGAGTGTTAGACTGTCAATAATTAACTTCAAATATGATGTTATTAAACAGTTGCAAGTATTAAGATTTTCTGTTATTATCACACAGCCTGTTACACGGACATGCGCATAACGTCGCAGCTCTGAGTTTCGGGAGAGTAGAGCGCAATAGGCTCAGATAGGAGTGATCACTATGATCAAAAAAGAAAAGAAGGAACAGTTAATCGAAGAGTATAAAGTACACGGAGCAGATACTGGCTCAACTGAAGTGCAGGTCGCTATTCTTACGGCTCGTATTCGTGAGTTGACAGACCATATGCGAATTCACAAAAAAGATTTCCATTCACGCAGAGGACTTCTGATTATGGTAGGGAAACGTCGTAAACTACTTCAGTACTTAAAGAAAAGAGACTTCGCTCGATATGAGTCTCTGATTCAGCGTTTAGGCTTACGTCACTAATCGCAAAAATATCAGTAGTAGCCTATTAATAATGGCGAAGGGGGTGCCCCTTCGCCATTTTGTTATTATTGTGCTAACATTCAAGAGTTGAAGATAGATTATAGGAGGAAAAATAGTATGAAAAAAGTGTATGAATTAGAACTATACGGAAAAAAGATTTCATTTGAAATAGGACGTCTTGCAAAACAGGCAAATGCAGCGGTATTGGCAAAACAGGGGAATACAGTGCTTTTGGTTACAGCAGTGCTTGCGGAAAAAGCAAGAGATGGATTGGATTTTTTCCCGCTTCTTGTCGACTATGAGGAGCGTTATTATGCTGCGGGTAAAGTTCCCGGCGGTTTTATAAAAAGAGAGGGGCGTCCTACTGAGGCTGCAATTCTCAGTGGTAGAATGATTGACCGTTCAATACGCTCACAATTTGACGATTGGATGAGAAATGACGTTCATGTTGTGGCTACAGTAATGTCAGTAGATCAGATGAACCCAGCCAATATACTTGGTATAAACGGAGCCTCTATGGCTCTTTCAATTTCTGACATACCTTGGAATGGTCCAGTAGGTGCTGTTCGCATAGGATGTTTGAATGGAGAGTTGGTTGTCAACCCTGACGAGTCAGAAATGTCTGAGAGTACTCTAGAGCTTGTTGTTTCAGGCAACCGTGACGGAATAACAATGGTAGAAGCAGGTGCTCAAGAAGTTTCAGAAGAAGTCTTAGTGGATGCTATCGAGCTGGCCAATGAGGCTATTCGTCAAATAATAGATTTTATTGACACAGTTCGCAACGAAATAGGAAAAGAAAAAGCGATACTTCCAACACCTGAAGTTATATCAGAAATAGATGAATGGATAGAGAGAGAAATTTACAACGACATTTACAGTGCGGTACAAATTAATGAGAAACAGCCGCGTAAAGCAGCTATTGCTGAGGCACAGAAAAAAGCAGAAGCTCAATTCTCAGAAGTTATGCCAGGTTCAGAGAGTTATATCGCATCAAAAATCGAAGAAACTGTAAAAAAATGTGTGAGACTACTTCTTGTTGAAGAAAAATTGAGAGCAGACGGACGTACAACGGATGAGCTTCGTAAGATTTCATGCGAGATTGATATCCTCCCAATGGCACATGGCTCAGCTCTTTTCACACGCGGTGAAACCCAATCTTTAGGTGTCACCACTTTAGGAATAGTGGGAACAGATGACCAGGTATTGGACGGCCTTAAATTAGACGAGCCTTCTAAGAGATTTATACTGCATTACAACTTCCCCCCTTATTCAGTTGGAGAGGTTAGACCTATGCGTGCCCCGGGACGAAGAGAGATAGGACATGGTGCTCTAGCTGAAAAAGCGTTGGCTCCCGTACTTCCTTCTGAAGCGGACTTCCCTTACGTTGTTCGTCAAGTCTCAGACATCTTGGAATCAAATGGTTCTAGTTCCATGGCAAGTGTTTGTAGCGGAAGTCTTTCCATGATGGCGGCAGGTGTACCAATAAAAAAACAGGTTGCAGGTATTGCAATGGGGCTTATCGCAGAAAATGGCAAGTATGAGATATTAACAGACATTCAAGGTCTTGAAGATCATTACGGAGATATGGACTTTAAAGTTGCTGGTACAAGAGAAGGAGTTACTGCACTTCAAATGGATAATAAGGCCGGTGGCATCAATAGAGAGATTTTGACAAAAGCACTCAGACAAGCCAATAAAGCAAGAGTTCAACTGTTGGATATTATGGATGAAGTTATATCAGAACCGAGATCAGATGTAGCGGAAGTTGCTCCGAAAATTACGACACTGCAGATTAACCCTGAAAAAATTCGGGATGTTATAGGCAAGGGCGGTGCTGTAATTCGCTCTTTGGTTCAGACATCAGGCGCAAAAATAGATATAGATGATAACGGTGTGGTGTCAATTGCGGCTGTAAATAATGAGTCCGCTCAAATCGCAATCAAATTAATTCAGGATATCGTACGCGAAGTTGAAGTTGGAGAAAACTATGTTGGGACCGTTACAAGGCTTATGACCTTTGGAGCGTTTGTTGAACTTCTTCCCGGTAAAGAAGGGTTGCTGCACATAAGTGAAGTAAGCGACCATCGTATTCCTAAAATAGAAAGTGCCCTAAATGTAGGAGACAAAGTTTTAGTCACGGTAAAAGAAATAGATGACATGAAAAGAGTGAACCTAAGCCGTAAACGTCTGTTAAGTATGTTGGACGAACTTTCACAAGATCCTAAATTTGAAGAACAAATTGAAATAGAAAAGCAAAGGGAAGAAGAATACGCAAATCTCCCCAAAAATGAAGATGGTGTCAGACATGAAAACATGGGGAGGTCACGCAAAGATTTCCCAAGCTCAGACAAAAATAGAGAAGCACGTCCGGCTAGGCGTTTTGACAGAGATAAGAGAAGGTAGAATTCACTAAATGGATAAAATAGTCATAAAAGTAAAAACTGAAAATAATATTTCTCTTCCTGCTTACGCAACTCCCGGATCGTCCGGAATGGATTTACGCGCCTCAGAATCAGCGAGAATTACAGCCGGCGAACGAGCTTGTGTTGGAACAGGGTTATTCTTAGAAATTCCTATTGGGTACGAAGCCCAAGTACGTCCGCGCAGTGGACTGGCGTTAAAAAAAGGAATAACTGTTCTCAATACACCTGGGACAATTGATTCTGATTATCGTGGGGAAATAAAAGTTATTCTTGCCAATCTTGGCAATGAAGACTTTATTGTTGAGCCGGGGGATAGAATAGCACAAATAGTGTTTGCGCCTGTAATGCAGGTCAGTCTCGTAAAAACAGATGAACTTGAAGATACAGACCGTTCATCCGGAGGGTTTGGAAGCACTGGGGTAAACTAGGCGTTTTAAGTCGCAGCATTTTACTCAACTTGACAATAAGCATGACGAGTAGTATAAAAATCTAAGATTTATCAATAGATACAATGCAATGAAGGGGAAAAGTATAAAACGGTCGTATCACAGAGAGGGAGTCCCATATTTAGGAAGTGAAAGATTCCTGATATGAATTTTTGAAAACCACCCCAGAGCAGATGTCGAAGCCAAATGGATAAGACATTAGGGTGCGCCCTGTATAGCGCGAAGAGGGCCTGTGAGCAGGTTGAATTGGAGTGGAACCGTGGTGATAGCCGCCTCCTGATTTTTCAGGATGGCGGTTTTGTATTTTTATAAAGGAGGTAATTTTATGGCATTTTTTACAACACCGGAAGGTAAACGCTATGAAGCAGACAGCGTATCAGTTCGCCAACTTTTCGAAATATGGCGTCTAAAAAAAGCTTTAGGAGCGAAAATTAATGGATCTTTTGTCTCTTTCGATAAAATACTAACAGAAGACACAGAGATTATTCCTATCTCAGCTGATATGGAGGAGGGCCTTGACATACTACGGCACTCAACGGCTCATCTTTTGGCTCATGCAGTTTTACGCCTATATCCGGAAGCAAAGTTTGGAATAGGGCCGTCAATAAAAGATGGTTTCTACTATGATATTAGATTCCCTAAACCGATATCTGATGAAGACCTTCCAAAAATTGAAGCTGAAATGAGAAGGATAGCACAAGAAAAAATCCCATTTATAAGAGAAGAGCTCCCAAAAGTAGAAGCTATAAAATTTTTCACAGAACGTGGAGAAGATTTGAAGGTAGAGATGATTCAAAATATAGACGAAGGTGAAGTTCTGTCTATTTATAAAGCAGGAGATTTTGCAGATTTATGCCGTGGCCCACACGTGCCGCACACTGGCAGTTGCAAGTTTTTTAAACTTCTCTCTCTTGCAGGTGCATATTGGCACGGAGATGAAAAAAATGAAATGCTTACAAGAATATATGGGACGGCTTTCGGAAGCGAAGATGAATTAAAGGAACATCTTCGTCGTTTGGAGGAAGCTAAAGCAAGAGATCACAGAAAATTAGGGCGAGAGCTTGGAATGTTTACTTTCCTCAAAGAAAGCCCCGGTTTTCCTTTCTTCCTTCCAAATGGCATGGCTGTCATGAATAAACTCATAGAATTTTGGAGAGTTGAGCATGCAAAGAGAGATTATGTAGAAATTAAGACACCCATGATACTTGACAGGGCTCTCTGGCTTAGATCTGGACATTGGGATCATTACAAAGACAACATGTATTTTACTACTATTGACGATGCTCCTTTTGCAATAAAACCGATGAACTGTCCCGGCGGGATACTTGTATACAAAAATGATATACACAGTTATCGAGAATTGCCTATGAGAGTGGCTGAACTGGGTTTCGTACACAGGCATGAACGCACGGGGGCATTGCATGGCCTATTGCGTGTTAGAGCCTTTACACAGGACGATGCCCATATTTATTGTACTCCCGAACAGATAAAGGATGAAATAAAGGCGATTATGAGCTTAAGCAACTACATTTATAAAGACGTTTTCGGTTTTAATTATTATATTGAACTTTCAACAAGGCCGGAAGATTCGATGGGGGATCCAGCTCTTTGGGATTTAGCTGAAGAAAAATTAAAAGAGGCTTTAGAAGAAACAGGAACTCCTTTTAAGCTCAATCCAGGTGATGGCGCTTTCTATGGACCGAAGATAGATTTCCATCTGGAAGATTGCATAGGAAGAACTTGGCAGTGTGGAACCATCCAGCTGGATTTCCAAATGCCAGAAAAGTTTGAAATGACATATATCGGTGCTGACGGAGCGGAACATCGTCCAGTGATGATTCATAGAGCGGTATTGGGTAGTTTGGAAAGATTCATGGGCATACTCATTGAAAACTATGCAGGGGCCTTCCCTTTCTGGATCGCACCTGTTCAGTTGAGACTCCTTCAAGTCAGCTCTAACTTTGCCGATTACACTATGAAACTAAAGAAAGAGCTTCAAGCAAAGGGGCTCCGTATTGAAGTTGACGAAAGAGATGAAAAGCTTGGAAAGAAAATTAGGGATGCTCAACTTCAGAAAGTACCATATATGCTCATTATAGGTCAGAAAGAGGTAGATTCGGGAACAGTTTCTGTACGAGATAGGTCTAAAGGAGATATTGGCTCTATGGATATGGAAACGCTTTTGACACATTTGGGTGGAGAGTTTAATCCAATAAAAAATTAGGCCTTGATTTAATAATTAAATTAAGTAAATTTTACAAGCGACTTGCATAATTTGCATAATAAAAGTTAATATGTTATTATTCTCAAGTTGATAAATAATAATGGGTTTCTAAGCAGAGGATGCACCTCTCACCTGCCGATGTTTTCGGTTGTCAGGTTGACCCCCGTAGAAAGAGTCTGGGGCTTGGTGCATTTTGCATCGAGCCTCATTTTATTTGGGAAAAATATTTCAGGAGGTGTAACGCCATAGCAACAAACATAAAAGAAGACGAGTTTAGAGTTAATACAGAAATTAAGTCACCAGAAATTCTTCTCATTGATGAGAAGGGAGAGAAGCGTGGCATAGTTAAAATAGCAGATGCATTACAGATGGCTGAAGAAGCAGCATTGGATCTTGTTGAGGTAGCACCTACTGCAAAGCCGCCAGTCTGTCGCATAATGAATTACGGTAAATACCGTTTTCAGCAGCAGAAAAAAGATAAGGACGCTCGCAAGAAACAAAAGAGCCATGTAGTAAAAGAAATAAAAATGCGTCCCAAAATTGACAAACATGATTACGACTTTAAGGTAAAAGCAATAAGAAAATTCCTTAAAGAGGGAAATAAAGTTAAAACATCGATTTTCTTTCGCGGACGTGAGATGGCCTTTCTGGATAGGGGACGGGAAGTCCTTAATAAAGTAATACTTGAGGTTGAAGAGCTAGGCAAGGTTGAGAGTGAACCTCGTATGGAAGGATCCTACATGAGAATCATGATAGCCCCTCTGCCCCCCGAAGTTATAGCTAAGGCCAAATCTGTAAAAGCAGTGCTCGCAGAAGAGGCGTCTGCGGCAGAAACAGCAATCAAAGAAGAGAATACAGATACTAATACGGAAACAGAAGCATAAAATTGACCACACACCCGACTATGGGTACGTATAAAAAGAGGAGGAACAGGCAATGCCTAAAATGAAAACACATTCAGGCACAAAAAAACGCTTTAAACTTACAGGATCCGGCAAGGTAAGCTTTAAAAAAAGTGGAAGGGGACACCTTCTAGCAACAAAAAGTTCTAAACGCTTGCGCCGCCTTAAGAAAAAGGGAATACTTCCGCTCGCAGTAGCATCACACGTTAAAAAAGTATTGCCCTACGGTTAAACTTAAACAAAATCAAGAAAGATAATTAGAGGAGTGACACAAAATGCGAGTTAGAGGTTCTAGCGCAAGTCGTAATAAATTAAAGAAATTATATAAAGTAACGAAAGGGTTTTGGGGACGTAAGAAAAATGTATCACGTCGCGCCCGTGAAGCATATCTGCACGCGTTATCAAACTCATTTATAGATCGTAAAAGGAAAAAACGCGATTTCCGTAAACTTTGGATTGTGCGTATAAATGCAGCTGCACGTGCAAACGGAATTGCATACAGTGCTTTGATAAGTGGACTTAAAAAAGGAAATATCACAATAAATCGCAAAATGCTTGCCGATCTTGCAGTAAATGACATGGCTGCCTTTGCTCAGCTTGTCGAGAAGGCTAAAGCAGCCCTCTAAGTGAGGGAATATCTTGCTTTTTCGCACTTCGTATAGAATAGAAAGAGTTATTATACAGGGCTTCCTGCTAGTTATACTGGTGGGAGCCTTTCTGCTATATCTTTGCAATAAATATGTTTACAACATTCCAATTTCACTTGTAGACTCACTTTTTCTTGCAACATCAGGTGTATGTGTGACCGGTTTGACCACCTTGAATGTTGCGACAGAATTAGGTTTTTTATCACAAATAATCTTATTGCTGTTAGTGCAGCTCGGTGGATTAGGATTTATGACTGGAATGATGTTTCTGGCCATGGCAGTAGGAAAGCGTATCGGTGTAAGAAACCGTATGTCATTTCTTTCCGGACTAGGTGTGGAAGGTCTACAAGGAGCAGTAAAACTTTTTAGGATAATAATTTACTATACTCTTTTTATAGAACTTACAGGAGCTCTCTTCCTTTTTTGGGGTTTTAAACTTCATGGTGAAACTCTCATAAATTCGGTATATTACGCTATTTTTCACTCTGTGAGCGCTTTCTGCAATGCTGGGTTTTCGCCCATAATAAATGGAATGCAAGTTTTTTCCCTCTCATATTTCATCCCCGGGGTTATAATGCTACTCATCATACTAGGCGGTATAGGCTTCCCTGTTGTAGCTGAATGCTGGCAAGTATTTTCAAAGAAAAAGAAATTGTCTTATTATTCAAAAATAGTCATTTTTATTACAATTACACTTGTATTTACCGGTGCGATTCTAATTCTTATCTCTGACTGGAATAACTCGTTGAGAGATCTTCCTTTTCTTTCCAGAATTTGGAATGCACTATTTGCGAGTGTAACGTGTAGGACTGCGGGATTTGATACATTAGCCCCGGCACGATTTTCAACTTTAGGACGCATAGTAATGATAATGTTAATGGTATTTGGAGCGTCGCCATCCTCTACAGGGGGAGGGATTAAGACGACAACAGTTGGAGTGCTTGCTATATCAGTATGGAATGAGTTGCACAGCAGAAGAGAGACCACCTTTATGCATAAAACGATTCCTCATATCACTGAACGTCGAGCTCTGGCTTTAACAGTAGTATATGTTATGACTTTTTTTATTGCGGCTATACTCCTTACTTTTATTGAAGGACTTCCGTTTTCCGACATAATTTTTGAATCTGCATCTGCAATGGGAACGGTAGGATTAACCACAGGAATTACTGCAAAGTTTTCTGCTGCTGGTAAAATAATATTTGTTCTCCTTATGTTTTGGGGAAGGGTCGGAATCCTGACATTTTTTGCCTCAATAGTTTCTCGAGATAAGGGGCCAGAAGTAAAATATCCGGATATAAATATTCTAATAGGATAGAAAGGTTCAGTTTAACTAATAACTCAAACTAAAACACCAAAAGTTTGGAGGCTATAATATGACAAACAGCAAAAAAGTGTATCTAATAATAGGACTGGGACGTTTTGGAATATCCTTTTCTGAAAAGCTTGTGGAACTTGGACAAACAGTTATTGGAGTGGATAACCAGATAGCACCCGTTACAGAGATGGCTGAGAAAATAGACGTTGCTGCGCAGATAGATGTAGAAGATGAAGCTTCCCTAATAAAAATCGGAGCAAAAGAAGTTGACGTAGCTGTTGTTGCAATAGGCGAATCAATAGAAGCTAGCATTTTATGCACATCAATATTAGTCGATATTGGAGTTCCCCTTGTAATTGCAAGAGCATCTAATGCCGTACATGCAAAGGTATTAAATCGTGTTGGCGCTCACTCTGTTATTATGCCCGAGAGGCAAATGGGACAGCACATGGCTGAAAATATGGTATACCCCTGGTATGATAGTTTCACAAAGATAGATGGAGGAGATTTCGTTTTGGGGAAGATTACTCCTACCAAAGATATGATTGGAAAAACAATAGCGGATTTGCGTTTTATGCAGAGATATGACGCTGTTGCTGTTTTGCTTGAACATAATGGGAAACAATTGGTTCCCCTACCTAACAGACCCTTTGAAACTGGAGATAAATTGTGGGTATTAGGGCACAAAGACTCCATGAATAAATTGGTATCAAAAGAACAGTAGAATAACATATAAGTTGTAATTTTTTAATGTGATAATATAAATTGCCTTAAAATATTGGGGGAAGACAAAGTGCTTAATACATCTAAAGAAAATAATCAGATAGAAAGGGACAGTTTGTTAAAAGACGATCTCTTTTCAAAACTGAAACAGATAAAAGAAGAAGGATTAGGGAGAATAAAGAACACTCTTGCTACAGATGAGCTCCAGATAGTTAGGGCCAAATTGCTAGGTCGCAAAGGAGAAGTTACGGAAATATTAAAAAGTATTGGACTGGCCGCTCCTGAGGTTAAGAAAATACTGGGACAAACAGCTAATGAAGTTAAACAAATATTAAGCAACGCAATAGAACAGCATCAAGAGCAGCTGCTAAGCAATGTTTCATCGGTTAAAGGAATTGTTGATATTACTTTACCTGGCATAGAACCTTCAAATGGGGGACTTCATCCCATAACTCAAATGTGTTATGACCTAAATGATGCTTTTAATTCGCTAGGTTTTGAAGTTTACAATGGGCCTGAGATAACAAGTGAACTTTTTGCTTTTGATAATTTAAATTTCCCCCCGGAACATCCGGCAAGGGAGAGCATGGATACATATTGGATAAAAGATCATGATAGGGGGCATGGAGCGAAACGTTTATGTTTGCGGCCCCACCTAACAGGAGCCAGTGTCCGTTATCTGCAAAAACATGGAGCCCCCGCTAGGTTCGTATATCCGGGGCGAGTCTACCGCAGTGAGACGACCGATGCCCGTCATGAAAGAGCTTTCTTTCAGTATGAGGCTTTAATAATAGATAAAGACTTTTCCTTCGCTTCGGGTAAAATATTAGTCAAAACAATTCTAGATAAAGTATTTGGCCGGGATGTAAAAGTGAGAATGAGAGCAGGTTATTTCCCTTTTGTTGAGCCAGGTTTTGAAATAGATATGGAATGTCTGGTGTGTGAAGGGGTGGGGTGCAAAGTATGTAAGCATGTTGGTTGGATAGAAGTAATGCCGGGCGGCACACCTCATCCGAACGTGCTTCGTGCAGCAGGCTTAGATCCTTCTATCTGGTCGGGTTTTTATATTAATATAGGTCTGGATCGTCTCGTAATGATGCGTTATGGTGTTGATGATGTAAGGTTGTTCCACAGTGCCGACCTTCGTTTTCTTAATCAGTTTAAATAGGAGATAACAATAATGAAACTTTCTTTGAATTGGATAAAAAAATATGTAGATCTTCCTGAAGAGCTTTCAAAGGAAAAACTTGCTCACGACCTTACTATGTGTACGGTTGAAGTTGAGGAAGTGATAAGTATTGCAGAGAAATTTGAAAATATTGTAGTGGGACGGATATTAACGGTAGAACCACATCCAAATGCAGATAAACTTAGAGTTTGCAAGGTAGATATTGGAGAAAATGAACCAAGTATCATAGTCTGTGGAGGATCCAACCTTAAACAGAATCAGTTGACAGTAGTGGCAACGCCGGGAGCTAAAGTTGCTTGGCACGGGATGAACGATATTGTAGAAATAAAACCAACAAAACTCCGTGGCGTGGAAAGTAACGGCATGATTTGCTCTTCTTCGGAAATAGGTTTAGAGGAGCTTTTTCCAATAACCCAACCTGCAGAAATTATGGATATATCAGACTTTGACGTAAAGCCGGGAACATCCGTGGCAGATGCTCTTGATATAAACGACATCATTTTTGATATCGATAACAAGTCACTGACAAATCGCCCTGATTTGTGGGGACATTATGGAATGGCAAGAGAATTTGCAGCCATATACAATTGTGAATTGAAGCCTTTTAAAAAAGTAGATTTGCCGGATAAGTCAGACGGCTTGGAAATATGTATTGAATCAGAGGCACGTTGTCCTCGTTATGCAGCCTTGATTATAAAAAATATCAAGAACATTCCATCCTCTTTTGAAATCCAAAGCCTTCTTTGGAGAGTGGGTGTTAGACCTATAAATCTTCCGGTAGATATAACAAATTATGCCATGATGGTTACCGGACAGCCTACTCATGCTTTTGACCGAACCCATGTGACCGGAAATATCAATATAAGATTGGCTTCCCCGGATGAAAAACTAGAATTGCTTGATGGAGAAGTGTTAGAGCTGACAACAGAAGATCTTGTAATTGCGGATGACAAAGGGCCTATTGCTTTGGCAGGGGTTATGGGTGGGGAATTAAGTTCGGTACTGAGCGACACTACAGAATTGATAATAGAGATAGCTAATTTCAACGCACTTTCAGTACGCAGAACAGCAAAGCGCTTTGATAAGAGAACAGAAGCTTCTTCACGCTACGAAAAGGCTATTGACCCGCAAAGAGTTGATGATGCAGTGGCTATTACAGCAGAACTTTTTAAAAGCGAGTTCCCAGAATCCCAAATAATCGGTTTTGTCGATAGATATCCTTCCTCATTAGAAAATTCTAAAATTGAAGTAAGTTTGAACTTCCTGTATAAAAGGCTAGGAAAAGAACTTCCGGAAGACGACATAAAAAAATATCTAATGTCACTTGGTTTCAAAGTTTCATTTGCAGGAGATTCGATGTATGTTGAAGCGCCTTCCTGGAGATCAACGGGAGATATTTCTCTCCCCGATGATATATTGGAAGAAGTAGCTCGTATGATAGGGTACGAGAATTTCGATTTTATACCTCCAACTGTTTTATTAGATAAAGCAATAAATCAAAGAAGTATAGCAATGGAACGTTCAATACGAGAATATATGGCTTTTCGTTGTAATATGCAAGAAATCTTTACTTACCCATGGGTGGACGAGGAATATATTGTAGCATCTGGGATAGACGGTACTGATATGCTTGAACTAAGTGCACCTCCGGCTCCAAATGAAAGGCATTTGCGCTCCTCCCTTATTCCTGGATTATTAAAATCAGTGTTTATTAACTTACGTTACTATGAGAGCTTTCGCATATTTGAATTAACCCAAACCTTTAGAAACAACAAAGACAGTTCTAAGGATACAACCTCGGAAGTATTGCCTGACATGCCGCGCCATTTAGCGGCGGCTTTTGTGGGAAGTGATGGTAGAACACTTTTTAGAGAGGCTAAAGGTGTCATAGAATATATGCACAAAGTAGTTCAGATTGAAGAACTTTCATTCGCACACCTTAAAAAACCAGTTTGGTCGGATGAAAAACTTTGGGTTAATATCGTCAGTAATGATGAAATTATCGGTGACATAGGGCTTGTCTGTCAAAAGGTTGCTCATGATTCAGGAATAAAACGGAGTTTAACTGTTATTTTTGATCTGGATATTGAAACGCTTAAGTCCCTAGCGTCGCGGGACAATGTCTTTGTTCATTTACCCGAGTTCCCTCTGGTTAATTTCGATTTATCAATAATATTTGATGAAACAGTTGAGTGGCTAGAGATTCACAAGATAGTCTCTAAAACAGAACTCGTAAAAGATATTAGTTTTGTTGACGAGTATAGGAGTTCGCAAATTGGAGACGGTAAAAAGTCAGTAACCTTCCGCACGTGGATTGGTTCTGATGAAGGTACTCTAACGTCCGACAAGATTGAACTTATTACAAAGCAAATCACAAAGAATTTAAACAACAAATTAGGCGGAGAGATTCGAAGATAAAAATAGAAAAACCAATAATATTGCCTTATACTTCATATGGGGGTGTATAAATAATGCAGCAAATAGAAAATATAGAAAAGGCTATAGATAAAATTGACTCTTTTATGAAGAACTTGAAGGAAGAAAATAGCAGCCTTTTGCGAGAAAACAAAGAACTTCTCAGTGTCATTGAGGATAGAGATCTTGAGATTCTCCAGCTTCAAGAAGACTTATCCAGAAGAAGCAACGAAAATGAAGGAGAAAAGACTGAAATTACCAATAAGCTTCAAGGGTTATTGGGACGCATGCAGTCTATGATTCCTGATGAAAAAAAAGAAGAAGAGGAAGAGAAAGAGCATACGATTTTTTAGCGTTGAGATTTTGTAGAGAGGGGGCAGTCGCAGATGGGAGATATGTCGGAGATAAAAAAAACAGAAGACGGGAAATATTCCTTTGTAGTTGGTCGCCAAAGATATACACTAAGTACGCCTCTGGAAGAAAATTTTTTCTGTTCAATAGTTCGTACTGTCCAAGACGCAGTTTCTTCCTTCTCCCCCCAACTCACTCAAGAAGAGCGGCTTTTTCTTGCTCTAATGTCAATTTCCCATAAAAGCAACAGTATCGCACTGAAACTCAAGGGATTAATCGACAATATAGAGGAACTGGAAGACTGATGTTTGCTCACTGGCATGCATTAGATATTTTTTTTGTAATCTTAGGTTGTTATTTTGTAATAAGAGGGATTTTTCGAGGCTTTATTGGTGAGGCAATAACCTTATTGGGGCTTGTTTGCTCTATTTACCTTTCTTTTAAATTTTCCGGTACTTTGGGCACAGTCCTAGAAAGTATTTTGGGAATGAACAGCTATTTAGCGCAATTCATTGCAATAATCATTGTATGGCTCTTAACAACGATTATCATTGCAATTTTTAGAAGTGCTTTCAAAAGTGTAATTTCTGCGGCCAGTATGGGTGGAATGGATAAACTGCTTGGTTTTTTCTCTGGGTTGATAAAGACGGCTTTAGTCATATATGTTGTATTGATATCTGGGTTTCTACTCTCTCCCGTTGCAAGCCCTACATGGATGTCTTCAAGCGATATACTTCGTTATTCGGGAAGACATTGGCCAACTGTTAGGCATTTGCTAGTAGACTTTAAACTCTTTCCCAATGCTTCAAGCTTGCCGGAAGGTACACTTGAAGAAATACTTCGCCCCTATCGCACAGGCTCCAATTACCCTAAGAACGAAATGGAACATTAGTCATGCACGATTTTAATGTTCTCTGGAAGTAATTCGAAATGTATGTTGATGAAAAAGCGTTTAAAAACTTAGAGATTGATAAAGTTCTCTCCCTTATTTCAAAACAGTGTCGTAGCGAACTGGGAGTGAATGTCGCTTTAAAAGTAGAACCAGCGGAAGAGATTAATGAGTTAAGAAAAAGACAAAATCTTTTTATTGCAGTTAAAAGGTATTGTGAAAAAAACGGTGAACTGCCGTGGAATAAAGACTTAGCCTCCGTCATATCTCTTTTGGAAGAAGCATCAGATACAGGATTCCTTTCTGGCCCCGACCTTCTAAAAATAAAGATACTACTAATACTTGTTTCACGGTTAAGAATATGTTTCTTGTCAGAACTGGATAAATATCCGGAATTTTCTTATTTTACAAAGATTTTGCGTGATTTTGTGCATGAAATAGATGCTCTGAATGTGCTGGATCTCGATGGTAGATTATATGATAACGCTTCAGATAAGCTCAAAAAAGCGAGAGAAGCCTCTCGCTCTCTTCGAGATGCTATTCGCAAAAAAAGTCATTTTATTCTGAATAATCCATCTACTGCATCAATGTTGCAAGAACGAGTTCTAACCATCAGAAATGGCCGCTATACGGTTATAGTTCGAGAAGATGCTTTAAGTCTTTTCCCTGGCACAGTTGTAGATCGTTCAAGTTCCGGAAATAGCGTTTACATGGAACCGCACTCACTCTTAAAGCTTAATAATGAATACAGCACTGCCTTTAACGTTGAAACACAGGAAGAACAGCGTATTCTACGAGAATTAACAGGGATAATAACAAAAAGAATAAGAGCCATCCTTGATGCAGAGAGTGTTTTAGGAACATTGGATTTGTTTTTTGCACTATCAGAAATGCAAAGGCTGAATAATTGGCAAACTCCACAATTAACGGAGAATATAATGTTTGATTTTAAAGGAGCCAAACATCCACTGCTTGGGGAAAAAGCGGTTCCTATCGAAATAAATTGCGGTAAAAACTACCGTATCTTAGTAATAACAGGGCCCAATACCGGGGGCAAAACAGTTGCTCTAAAAACAGCTGGAATATGTATAACTTTGGGCTGGATGGGATTTCCAATCCCGGCAAGTGAAGGCTCTCTTATTGGCGATATAGGAGAACTGTTTGCAGATATTGGTGATGAGCAAAGCATAGAACAAAGCTTATCTACATTCAGTGGGCACGTTACTCACATAAAGGATATACTTAAAAAAGTTACACCAAAATCTCTTATAATTCTTGATGAACTTGGTGCGGGAACAGATCCAGAGGAAGGAGCTGCACTGGGCATTGCCCTGCTCGATTGGCTTCTTGAAAAAAAGGCCTTAGTTCTCGCTACTACGCATCACAACCCAATAAAGAAATATGCACTTTCAAAAGAATTGATAGAAACTGCAGGAGTAGAGTTTAACACGTCTACTCTTTCTCCAACTTATAAAATACTCATAGGTATTCCAGGCCGTAGCAACGCATTGTTGATAGCAGAAAAACTCGGATTACCTGAGGATATAGTAATGAGAGCGAGTGCGGTTATAAAAGACAATGAAGTGAATATGATTGAGCTTATTAATGAATTGCACACAAAAAATGAAAACTTAGAGCGAGAGAAAAATGAGGTTAATAAACTCAGGGGAACATTAGAAAGAGTTAGGAAAGAATACGAAAATAAAATTTCTGAAATAGTTGAAAAACGTGATGATTTAATAGGCAAAGCTGACCAAAAAGCGTTAAGCATAGTAAAAAATGCAGAAAACTCCGCTAAAGCTCTTATAAAAAAAATAGAGGATGCCAAGGTCGAATCTGAAGCAAGAAGAGAGCTTGAAAAAAAGAGATTGCACTTCAACAAAATACAAAAGTCAATAGAAGATAGAAACGAGAAAAAAATCGCAAAACAATCTGTCGTTGCTTCTAAAGAAAAACTAATGGTTGGAGATACAGTCAGCATAATAGGGACAAAAGGCAGCGCAACAGTGATTAACGTCAAGAGGAATAAAGCAAAGCTTAGAGTAGGAGCGTTAGAAATAGATGTTCCTTTGGCAAGATTAACGAAAATAACAGAGGAAAAAACAAAAAGGAATACCCCTAATTTTCAGATAAAAATACCACGCCCTACTGGAGTACCGAGTTCAATAATGGTTAGAAATATGACCAAAGATGAAGCTATCCCTATGGTAGAGCAGTACTTAGATAAGGCGTATAGAGCCGGGTATGATTCGGTAACAGTTATACATGGCAGAGGTGAGGGTATACTTAGAAAAGAAATTCAACTGTTATGCAAAAGCATTCCTTACGTCGTTGAACATAATCTGGGAGCTCCAGAAGAAGGCGGATATGGTGTTACAATTGTTAAATTCTCAAAAAAATAGTTATAAAATTATATGAGTTATTAATAAAAACTTATGAGTATTATTGTTTTTTAATAAATATATAAAGAAGAGAATAATTTTACGGAGGAGAATGTCAATGTCCCCATTAAATTTACCTAATATTTTGAGTCTATCACGAGTTTTTCTTGTTCCAGTCGTGATGGTTTTTTTGACATTGAGAACCCAGTTCGGTTTTATTGAAGGGGTAAGTATTGGAGATCTAATCGCGGGATTTATATTTATAGTAGCCTCAATCACAGATGCCGCTGATGGATATATTGCCAGAAAACAGGGACAAGTGACGACCCTTGGCAAATTCATTGATCCTCTTGCGGATAAAATAATGGTTGTAGCGGTGCTAGTTGCGTTGGTAGAATTGCATAGAATTCCAGCTTGGATGGTTGTAATTATTGTGGCCAGAGAGTTTATGGTGACGGGACTCAGAATGATAGCCGCTTCTGAGGGAGTGGTCATCGCAGCATCAAAGCTAGGCAAATACAAGACGATAAGTCAAATATTGGGGGTAATCGCCCTCATATTTAATTTGCCAGGAGCAATAATAGTAATGTGGATTGCTATGTTGTTGACGGTGCTCTCAGGTGCTGATTACCTCATAAAAAGTGTAGATATGCTTTACTAATTTGTAAAATTAGAAACGTTTAAATTAATTAAAAAAGGCAGAACTCAAGTGAAAGAAAAATTATTTAATACCATCGAGCTTTTTAAAACGGATATGATAAAAACTCTATCTGAATTGATATCAATTCCTGCGATTAATCCTATTGACGGCGGATTGGGCGAGTACAGAAAAGCGGAATATATATTGGAGAAACTCAAGCAACTCGGACTAGACGAAGTGAAGGTTTATAATTCGGAGGATTCTGCTGCTGAACGAGGTGTTCGTCCTAACATTATTGTCAAAATAAAGGGCAAGACAAAAAAACGGTTATGGATTATTTCTCATGTGGATGTTGTTCCGGCCGGCGACCTTTCTCTTTGGATGACAGACCCATTCCAAGCGTTTTTTAAAGATGGCAAGCTTTATGGTAGAGGTAGCAGCGACAATGGACAAGAGATAGTTGCATCACTCTATTCTCTACTTGCTTTGTTGGAAAACAAGGTGACTCCTCAATTTGAAATATGCCTCTGTTTTGTAGCTTCAGAAGAGGTTGGCAGTGAACATGGCATTCGTTATCTGATGAAACAGAATCTCTTCAACAAGGACGATCTTATAGTAGTTCCCGATGCAGGTAGCAGTGATGGTAGTTTCATTCAGATCGCTGAAAAAAGCACATGTTGGATTGAGTTTGAAGTTATCGGGGAACAGGTGCATGCTAGTACACCGAACCTCGGTAACAATTCTTGCCGAGTCGCAAATGAATTCTCAGTATCACTTGACATGGCTTTGCACTCAGCTTTCCCAGATATGAATAGCCTTTTTTCACCCTCTATTTCAACATTTGAACCGACACGTCGCATTACAAATGTTGAAAATATAAACACAGTCCCGGGCAGAGAGCTTTTCTGTTTTGATTGTAGAATTTTGCCCTCAATCAATATTGATAAAATTTCTAAGGTCATAGATTCAGAAATAAAGAAATTTTCAGATAGGACAAAAACTAAAATTCAGTACAAGTTTATACAAAAAGAGCAGGCCCCTGCAGCAACATCGCCAGATGCTCCTGTAGTGGATTTATTACAAAGGTCATTACTACAGGTAATACCGATAACTCCCAAAATAGGAGGCATTGGAGGCGGGACATGTGCTGCCTATTTGCGCAAAGAGGGGATCCCTGTTGTAGTCTGGGGACAAGAGGATGCGGTTGCTCATATGCCAAATGAATACTCAAAAATTGAACATATGTTAAATGAGACAAAAGTATTTGCTTTAATGATGGCCGGTTTATAACTTAAGCCGTTTTACTTTGACGGTCATACATACTAAAGGATATAATCACCGAACGACAAAAAGCAGTAATTATGAAGGTGTTTTGTTTTTGAAGGGTGGAATAGAGATTGGGCATTTTTAGCGGAATAATAAAAGCATTGGGTTACGATCCTAATGATCGAGCGATAGCTAAATATGAAAAAATAGCAGATATAATAGATTCTTATGAGGATAGAGTAAAAGAACTTACAGATCAAGAACTAGCACAGTCCGTCTCTATTTTTCGAACACGTTTAGAAAAAGGAGAAACTTTAGAAGATATTCTTCCTGAAGTTTTTGCAAGAGTTAGGGAGGTTTCAGTAAGAACGTTAGGCTTACGCCACTTTAAAGAACAGCTAATAGGCGGGATGGCTTTAAATGACGGCAGCATAGCTGAAATGAAAACAGGGGAAGGGAAAACGCTTGTGGCTACACTTGCCGTAGCACTAAATGCAATAGCAGGTAACGGTGTTCACGTAGTAACGGTTAATGATTACCTTGCAAAGCGAGATGCTGAGTGGATGACCCCTGTTTACAATGGGCTAGGACTTACTATAGGGATTTTGTCGCCTTTCATGACACAGGAAGAGCGTCTTGAAGCCTATAGTCAAGATATTACTTATGGAACAAACACTGAGTTTGGATTCGATTATCTAAGAGACAACATGGCAGTTCAAAAGGGACAACAAGTCCAAAGAGGATATGAATTCTGTATTGTTGACGAAGTTGACTCAATATTAATAGACGAAGCAAGAACTCCCCTCATAATATCTGGTCCCTCTGAAGACGATACAGATGCTTATAAAAGAGCGGACTCAGTAGCAAGAGATCTTGTTAAAGGTGTCGACTTCGAAGTAGAGGAAAAAGAACAAAACCTGGCTTTAACAGAGGCTGGTATTTTAAAAACAGAAAAAATCATGAATCTGCCCAATTTATTCACGGACTTTACGAATTCAGCATTGACACACAAGATTGTACAAGCTTTAAAGGCTCACCATCTTTTTCAGAGAGATGTACACTACGTAGTTAAAGACAATGAGATAATCATAGTGGATGAATTTACAGGGCGTCTTATGTTTGGCCGTAGATACTCTGATGGGCTTCACCAAGCAATAGAAGCAAAGGAACGTGTTACGGTTGGTTCAGAAAGCCAGACTTTGGCAACCATTACCCTTCAAAACTATTTTAGAATGTATAAAAAATTAGCAGGTATGACTGGAACTGCTCTTACAGAGGCAGAGGAATTCAAAGAAATATACGGTCTGAAAGTACTTGTAATCCCAACACACAAACCTATGATACGCATTGACAATCCGGATGCAATTTATAAAACAGTTCTTGAAAAGTATAACGCGGCTGCAGATGAAGTTGCCGAGTGTCACAGAAACGGACAGCCGGTTCTTGTCGGAACCACTTCAATTGAACATTCAGAGCAGATAAGCAAGCTTTTGAACGTTCGTAAAATAAAACACAACGTGTTAAACGCTAAAGTACACGATAAAGAAGCTATGATAATAGCTCAAGCGGGACGCCTAGGAGCCGTAACAGTAGCCACCAATATGGCGGGAAGAGGAACGGACATAATACTGGGAGGCAATCCCGAATCTCTGGCGAAGGAAGAATTGTTAAAGCAAGGGAAGGAACCAAAGACAGATTTAGAAGGATATAACCTGCTTCTCAACGAATTTCGTACTTCTTGTGCCGAGGAGGGTGCAAAAGTTCTGAGGGCTGGAGGACTAAGAGTTATTGGAACAGAGCGTCACGAATCTAGGCGCATTGATAACCAGCTTAGAGGACGCTCTGGAAGACAGGGAGACCCTGGCGAAAGTCGTTTCTATATAGCACTTGAGGATGATATCATACGCCTGTTTGGCGGAGAACGCATACAGGGAATTATGGAAAGGCTCGGAATGAGCGAAGGGGATTGTATTGAACACCCTCTTTTGACTAAAGCCATAGAGAATGCACAAAAAAAAGTAGAAGAGATGCATTTTGATATGAGAAAACAGCTGCTCGCTTTTGATAATGTAATGAATCAGCAGCGTGAAGCTATATACACGGAACGATCAGAGATTCTTAATGACGAGGACATTATAGAAAGAACAAAAGATATATTTCAAGACACAGCACGTGCACTACTTGAAAGAATATTCGCAGAAGGCGATGATGTTGAGTCAACTTTACAAGCTGTAAGTGTAAGGCTTAATGCTCTTTACTGGCCAGGTATATCAAAGCATATAGAAAATGTACAAACACAAGCAGATCTTGATGAATCGACTCCGCTTTTGCTTGATGAAATTGTCACTCGCTTTAACTTAAAGGTGCAAGAATTAGGAATAGAAGTTGCAAACAACATATTCCGATATATCTTTTTAGAAGTTCTTGACACAAACTGGAAAGAACACTTGCTAGCCATGGATGAGCTTAGAAGAGGAATAGGTCTAAGGGCGATAGGTCAGAAAGATCCGTTATTAGAATATCAGTTTGAGTCGTTCAATCTATTTCAAAATACTTTGGTGCAAATCAGAGAAGGTGTCACAGAATATGCACTCAAAGTTTCTGTTGTAACAGATAGAAGGGACGAAAAGAAAAATTGGACAGAGGGTCGAGATACTATTGATATATCAGGCTTTTCGGCTTATGGAGACGATATAGAGAACCCTGGAGCCTTAGCTACTGCACAGAGAACAAAGACGATAGTGAAAGAAAACAAAGTTGGTCGCAATGAGCCTTGTCCCTGTGGAAGCGGCAAAAAATATAAACAGTGTTGCGGCAGAGGAGACTAATAGGGGGTATCTTACCTTGAAAAAATATTTATTTTTTGGCCTAACCTTAAGTTTTTTAATTTCTTTAACATCCATATCTTTTGCTTGGGACGCAGCAACAGAAGTCAGGCGCTTAAACAAAGAGGCTCCGTCAATCGATGGGTTTTCCGGTTCTGGTGCTTTGATTTGGCTTAAAAATAATGAATTTAAAATGCTCAATGACGGAAGCATGGAAAACAATAGACAGACAATTATTTTAATAGGAGAGAATATTCCGGAAACATTGAAGACTATAAAACTGCCCGTTCCCGCAGAGGGATCCGTCGAAGTTTTGGAGGCTTCATGGTATAACCCAATGACGGGTTTGAAAGAAGGAACGCTTAACGTGCGAGACGAGCAGCTTGACGGAGGTGCCTTGGCAAAAGTTATCCAACCCACAAACGAGGTTGTTGGGAGAGCTATTGTTCTGAATGTGAAAGAGGTTCAAAAGAAAAGGTACGGTGTAGACAGCACAATTGAAATGGCCGGCATTCTTCCCGTTTGGGAGCAAGTGGTAACTGTTGAAACTCCAGAGGGGCTTGAACTTAACTGGATTGCAAGAGATGTAAAAGAACCAGTTATTATGAAAAACAAAGGGACTCAATCTTACAAGTGGCAAGTTATGAATCAGGCTCCTTGGGCAGGTAAGGGATTTGTTGTTTATAAAAGACCCTCATTGACCTTCAGTTCTAAAAAAGGCGTCGAACAAAGTTTGAAAGAGATGAAAGTTTTGGCAGATTCTATTCCCACTCTCCCCTTTCCCATTGAATTAAGTTCGAATGCGGAAAAAGCGGGGATATCCCTAATGGAATGGATGCAAAATCCATCACGTACTCTTACAAATTATCCCAGTAATTGGGTGCGTACCACAGAACAGATTCCGGCAAAAGGTCCTTGGACACCATGGGAAAAGACCTTAATACTCAATAAATGGTTAAAGAAATTAGGTTGGGACACAAAAGTGTGGTGGCAAACTGAAAGTGAGTTGGACAAAGATAGCCCCGCATCCCGAACAACATGGACGGCACCGGTCTTAAACATACATACGGCTAAGGGGAAGCAGGAACAGTATCAGGCCGGGCAGGCTGCAGATTTTGGTGTGATTGCTCCAAATCTTGTTGGCACAACGCTTTATGTTCACAACGATAAGGTAGAAGAAAAAGGGTATGAAAAAAAGAGGATATCTTCCGGGAATCCTTCGGATCATAAACTGGAGCTACTTTGGCTGTTGGAGATGGATGAAAATGGTGTTGCACAGGGGACACTAGATTTTACGGCAACAGGGGGTTGGACAGTTCTTTTATCCTCAGGAAATATGCCGGAAAAAGAAAATCTCAGTGAATTTATTTCATCTCATATCAACTTCGCCTTACCGGGACTGCAGTTGATTCCGATAGGCGTGTCTCCTAAAAAAACAGGTTACAACATGAAATTTAATGTAAAGTGTCCTGCAGGAATCCTACATGCGAACAATCTCCTTTTACGTCTTCCTGGGGGGATACCGGTCAGAGTGGGAGAGATGATTGTAGAAAGTACTAACTATACACTTCGCTTCCCCTTCATTATGGACCAGAAAGTGCGCATGCAAATGCCAAAAGGATATAACCTGCTCATGGAGCCATCCGTTAAGAAACTGGGAGTAGGAAGCAAGGCCGTGTTAAATGAATCCATTAATCATTGGCCAAAGAAAGCACAGCTTGTAGCGGACAGCACGTGGGTTGTAAAAACGACTTCAATAGACTCGAACTTGGCGTTAACTATGAGAGATGAGTTAAATGCTTGTTTGAGATGGCCGTTATTAGATCTTCCATTTAGAAAAGGGAAGTAAGTTTTAATATTTGAGGGAGTGTTAAGGTTTGCAACAGATAATTAAAGATTTAAAAGAACTATTAAATGACGCAGTATGTAAGGTGGCAAAAGAAAATAAAAGCGAGATTCCCAATAATTTTACGGTGGGATTAGAGCGACCGAAACAAGCAAGTCATGGAGATTGGGCTTCAAATATTGCGATGCAATTGGCCAAGCCCTTTGGCACAGCTCCAAGGCAGATTGCCGCTAAAATAATAGATGCACTTCCCCAAAACAATATCGTGAAAAACATAGAAGTGGCAGGTCCTGGTTTTTTAAATTTTACACTGAATACTACATGGATTACAGACACTGTTCAGACAGCCATAGAAAAGGGCGAAAACTACGGGAGAACCAACGACGGGGAATCACGAAAAATCCAAGTTGAATTTGTCAGTGCAAATCCAACGGGTCCCCTTCATTTGGGACACGGGAGAGGCGCTGCCGTCGGAGACATAACGGCATCCATTCTTGATTTTGCAGGATGGAATGTGGAGCGTGAATTTTACGTAAATGATGCAGGTCTCCAAATTGAATTGCTAGGAGAATCCGCCCGAGCTCGCTATTTCGAAGTGATTGGCCGAGGAGATGAGGCTCCCATTCCGGAAGATGGCTATCACGGAGAATATATGGAAGACATAGCCAAAAGACTAGTAGAAAAATATGGGAAAGCTTTGGCAGATAAACCTAAAGAAGAAGCCCTTAAAATATTTTCAGAAGAAACTGTCAAAATGGTTCTCGAAATGATCAAGAAAGATCTTGGAGATTTTGGCGTGAATTTTGACGTATGGTTTTCTGAAAAAACACTATACACAAATAATTTAATTGAACCAGCCATGGAGGCTCTCAAAAGTGGAGATTTCGCCTACGAACAGGATGGTGCTCTCTGGTTTAAGTCGACGTTATTCGGAGATGACAAAGATAGGGTATTAATAAGACAGAATGGTGTTCCTACCTACTTTACTTCTGATGTTGCTTATCTCAACAACAAGTTCGAACGTAAATTTGAAAAGCTTATCTACGTTTGGGGAGCAGATCATCATGGCTATGTCCCGCGTATAAAGTCTGCCAATAAAGCATTTGGCAATAAAGAAGATTCTTTAGAAGTGCTCTTAATACAGATGGTTAATTTATTACGAGATGGCAAACCGGTACAGATGTCAAAACGAGCCGGCACTATTATTACCTTACGAGAAATAATAGATGAGGTTGGAGTTGACGCCACCAGATTTTTCTTTGTAATGCGCCGTTGTGACAGCACCTTGGATTTCGATCTTGAACTCGCAAAGAAAGCGACATCAGAGAACCCAGTTTTTTATGTTCAATATGCATATGCACGCATTTGCAGCATATACAGAGAGCTTTCCGAAAGAAATATCGCAATGCCAGAAACAACAGATTTTGACGTATCAGTTTTAACCAGTCCGTTAGAGACAGCTCTTGCACGGGAGATATCGCGTTTCCCTGAAGAAATATCCAAGGCTGCAGAAGAGTTGGCCCCTCACCAGATCGCTTACTATGCAACCGATTTAGCCGAAGCATTCCATGCTTTTTACAATACAGAAAGAGTACTTGGTATGGAAGAGTCTATCATGAAAACTCGATTGTTATTAATTGAAGCAGCTCGTATTACATTGGGAAATGTATTAAAAATTCTTGGTGTGTCTGCACCTGAGAAAATGTAGCAATTTATCTAAAAAATCATAGGAGTAACTAAATTATGAGAGCACCTCGATTAAGATGGGTAATATATTCCGCTATAGTAACTTTTCTTCTAGTTGTTTTGTTAGCTTCCTTCTTTCGAGAAATAAAAAGAGTGGACACACTTTCAAAAGCATTGGACAGGAAAATGGAAGAACTTGTCCTTGAAAAGCGAAAGAGCCATCAGCTGCAACAAAAAATAGATTATTATAACTCACCTGAGGGCATTGCCAGATTAGCACGAGAACAGTTTGATCTTGTGCGTTCAGGTGAACAGATTTATAAAATAGAAATAGTTTCAAATGACAAAAACTTGCAAAGATAAGTTGTCAGTGTTAAAATATTTTGCTGTATGTCCCTGTCTCTTCAAAAAGAAGAGACCATAGACCAAGGGGAGGAGGTGTTATTCGTGCGATCTTATGAAATGGTAGTAATTCTTCAGGCAGATCTGGAGGACCACAATGCAGTCTCAGAAGAAATTGCAGAGGTCGTGCGTGGTTTAGGAGCTGAAGTAGAAAAAGTTGATCTTTGGGGTAAAAAGCGTTTTGCCTATCCTATCGAAAAACAAGTTGAGGGTTTTTACCTTCTCTACACATTCAAGCTCGATCCCGCGCAAATCAAGGAAATGGAACGAATCCTTAGATTGAAAAGCCAGGTTATTCGACACATGGTTGTTAATTTGGAGGAGAAGTAGACTTAATGGCACGAGGATTTAATCGAGTTGTTATAATGGGAAATCTTGCGAGAGACCCTGATGTGAGATTTACCCCTAACAAACAAAAATTTGCTCGTTTCACGGTAGCAGTTGGACGCCAGTGGAAGAACAGAGCAACCGGAGAACTACAGAATCAAACAGATTTTATTCCCGTTGTTTCGTGGGGCTTTACCGCAGATATCGTAGAAAAATATCTAAGCAAGGGGCGCCCTGTGCTAGTAGAAGGTCGCATTACTGTGAGAAGTTTTGACGATCCCAAAACAGGCCAACGTCGTTGGATGACTGAAGTAGTAGCTGAAAATGTAGTGCTCTTGGGATCAGGTAGAAGAGACAGCAATGATACATCCGATTATTCGGATCGCTCCTCAGCCGCTTCTTATCAAGGAGAATATGGACAGCATACTGATGCAGTGCCTTCCGGTGATATGGCGAGCTTGAGGGAAGAAGATGGATTTGAAGAAGAATTCCCATTAGATGTGTCAGAGATGGATGATTCAGATGGCCCGGGAGATGTAGAGATACCGTTCTAGGAAGAGGTGGAGTCTTAAATGGAAGGTTCATTTAACCGTAAGCGTCGCAAGCGTAGACCAAAAGTATGTAATTTTTGTGTCGAAAAGGCTGAACACGTAGATTATAAAGAAGTTGAAAAACTTAAAAAATTTGTGACAGAGCGTGGAAAAATTGTTCCGCGTAGAGTAACAGGAGCATGTGCGAAGCATCAGCGCCAAGTAACAAGAGCAATAAAACGTGCAAGATTAATCGCATTACTTCCGTTTTCACAGGATTAATTTTTAAATACAGCTGTTATAATGAGGAGAGGGCCTTTGGCTCTCTCTTTTTTTAGATAAATATTCGGAGGACTAGAAGTGGACAATAAAAAAATCATTGAACTCATTCTTTGGGTTTTTATAAGTATTTCTATGTTTGTTTTTACCATAGGATTTGCTCTCTCATCTACATTTTTTGTGCTTATCGCACCCGTTCCCTTTATGTTGATAACGAGAAGGTATGGCCATAAAATAGCGTTTTTATCAGCGTTTATTGCTTCAGGCATAGTCTTTTTTTTGTTAGATCCCGTTGCTTCGCTTATGTTTGCGTTACTATTTTGCCTAACAGGAATCGCCTTTGGTGTAATCTCAGTTAAAGTAAAAAGCGCTTCTGACTATATGCTAGCTGCTATTCTCGCATCTCTTTTTTCAAAAATGATACTCGTTGTTATTTTTTCAAAGATAATAGGGGTTAATCCTTTCGTTATAGATGCTGATGCTACGTCCGGAATAATTTCTTCTGTAATAAAAGTATTCCCAAAAGTTGGAGCACAACTTTCCGTTTCTTCTATTGAAGAACAGATAAAAACAATGGCTAATAACTTATCATTACTTATGCCCGCAATGCTTATACTTTTCTCGGCTATGGACAGCTTAGCTTCATATTACTGTTCATCGTACATAATAAAACGTCTGAAATATGTACCCCTTGTAAAAATGCCTCCATTTAGTGAATGGCGTTGTCCTCAGAATATTTTCTGGGCTTTGTTTGCTTCGCTAATCATAGATTTAACCAGTAGGGCTTATCCTGAAGTAAGACAGTTGACGGTAATATCTGTTAATCTTTTAGAAATATTAAGGGCTGTTTTTATAGTTCAGGGATTGTCTCTTGCTTGGTATTTTATGACATTACGTAAAGTTCACAGAGTCCTTAAGGTTATGTTTGTGATTTTATCCATAATTTTTGCACCTCTTTCATATATTTTATATATAGTTGGAATTTTTGATATCTGTTATGATTTACGCAAGTTAATAAGGAGGAAAATGAAATGAAAGTCATTTTAAAACAAGACGTTAAAAAAGTAGGAATAAAAGGAGAAATACTCGAGGTCTCAGATGGGTATGCACGTAATTACTTGATAGCCCGTGGATTAGCAGAAGAAGCTACATCGGGCAAGATTCGTGAAAACAAAGAGTTAAAAAAAGCCCAAAAAGAAAAAGACGATAAAAAACTAAGTCTTGCTGAAGCTGCAAAAAGTAAAATAACAGGCAAGGTTGTGCTTATAAAAAGTACTACAGGTGATGGAGAAAAACTGTTTGGAAGTGTTACGACTGCGCAAATTGCAGACCAAATAGCATCCTCATATTCTGTCATAGTAGATAAAAAAGATATCAAACTAGACGATGTAGTCAAGCAAGTAGGTACATATCCATTTAAAGTTCGGCTATACACAAATGTTGAAGCTGATATGACATTGAAAGTGGAGACTGAATAACTTGAACGTTGCCGGCGCAGCGGGAAGAATTCCCCCATTTAATCTTGAAGCAGAGCGCTCCGTGCTTGGTGCGTGTCTTCTTGAGAAAGAAGCTTTATGCTCTGTTGTTGAGGAGCTACTGCCCGAAGACTTTTATGATCCCAGACACCGTGTCGCTTTCGAATTGATGAGCGACATGTATGAAAAGGGTATTCCAGTGGATTCCCTTTCATTCAAAGATGAATTGACAAAACGCAACCTTGAAGAGAAGACGGGGGGATTGCCTTTCATCGCGGCCCTCTTGGATGCGGTGACCACAACAGCAAATGTTGATTATCACATAGGTATAGTACGAGATAAATCAGTACATAGAAACTTAATAAGAGTAGGAAGCGACATAACAAAGCTAGGTTTTGCAGAGGACAAAGAAGTTAATGAAATTCTAGAAACAGCAGAACAAAAGGTTTTTCAAATAGCACACAGCGGAGGAAGCACTACTACAATACGAGACTCAAAGCAGGTAGTGCAGTTAGCGTTAAGTGATATAGAAAAGAGACTGGTTAGCGGATTATCCATGACCGGTGTTCCAACAGGCTTTAAGGACTTCGATAAAATGTCGGGAGGACTTCAAGCAGGAAGCCTTTATATATTGGCGGCGAGACCCTCCATGGGAAAAACCGCATGGGCAATAAATGTCGCCCAGCATGTTGCACTACAGGAAGATATTCCTGCACTGGTCTTCAGTCTAGAGATGTCTGGAGAACAAATAGCACAACGGATGCTTTCCTCTGTTTCAAGAGTAAATTTGCGGCAACTGTATCTTTCGAAAAGCATTCAAAATGAACAGTGGAATAATCTTTCCACAGCTGCGAAAAATCTCTCTTCTGCACCAATCTTTATAGATGACAGCTCTACTTTAGATACAATGGAGCTAAGATCACGTTGTAGGAGATTTTTTGCTAAACAAAAAACGGGGAAGGGTTTAATCGTTTTAGACTACCTCCAACTAATGAATTCAGCAAGAAGAGCAGAAAACCGTCAGCAGGAAGTTTCAGAGATATCAAGAGCATTAAAGGGGATTGCAAAAGAATTTAAAGTACCTGTTCTTGCTCTTTCTCAACTTTCACGTGACGTTGAGAAACGGGGAGGAAGCAAGAAGCCTCAACTCTCAGATCTTCGTGACAGCGGTGCGATAGAGCAAGACGCAGACATGGTAATATTTCTTTACAGAGACGCATATTACGCACATGAAGAAAGCCAAGACTCGACTGCCGAAGTTATTATTGCAAAAAACAGATCCGGACCGACAGGGAGAGTCAATCTCGTCTTTTTTAAAGAATATTCAAGATTTGAAGATAGCATCGTGAGTGGATATTCTGAATAGTTGAAAATAACAAAACCTCGTCTTTTATAGTTTTAACAAAGGAGATTTTGTCTTGAATTTAAAAAACATTATAAATCATTCCGAACAACTGATTATCACTGAAGTTCAGAGTGTCTCTCTCATACCAAAATTTATTTTTTACTTTTTTGTTGTTTTTCTTTTATCAATACCAAACCTAATATTTTCTGGACCAAGCTGGTTTGATACCCTACATATAATGAAATGGACATATACAATGGTGCCGATTGCACTCCTGTCAATTATAGGAGGAGTCAACTTGTTTGTCTTTGGAGCAAATCGCACTAATTTTGAGTTAGACTTCTTCGGTTTAATATGGTTTTTAATGCTAAGTTATATCACGCTTCAACCTTTATGGGTTGAGATTACATCTTGGTCCACTTACTTAAAAGAATGGTATTTCTTTGCCAGTTTATTGAGCCTTTATATATTTTGCTACAACTTATTTAAAGAAGAGAAATATCACAAATTAGTTCTATGGATGGCGAACATGGCGGCCGCAGTAAATGTCTTGTTTGCCGAGTTGTTAATCAGAGATCTTAATGCACCTTTCTCATTTATAATGAACGTTCCCGGAAACTACATAGGCAACACAGGACAACAAGAAATGTTTGGCTTATGGATAGCCATGGCTGTAATGAACAGTATATATTTAAACACTCTCTATTCTTCAGATAAAACAACTTCCAGAACAGAAAAGATGCTCAAATATTTTAATCTTCTTTTGCTTGCATTTAATTCTTGGGGGATGTGGAACTCAACAACTCGTGCCGGTGTACTTTCCCTATTAACCGGAACTATAATTATCGCAATAATATTTTATACGGCACAAGACAGAGCTAAACTGAAAAAAGTTGCTCAAGCAGTTGTAATAGTAATGCTTGTTCTAGCTCTTAATATAGGACTTGCGAAGCTTGGATTGAGTAGAGCATACTACTTTTTAAACAAAACTATGGATATGTTCATGAACCCCGGTACATTTGGGAAAAGGGACGGCATTTGGAAAACAGCATTAAGCATGATAAGTGAAAACCCTATAAAAGGGGTTGGAATTGGACATTTTAAGTGGCACTACTTAAAAGCACAGATCATAGCCATGTCAAAATTTCCGTCAATGGAATGGCAATACACCTACTGGGCACATAGTGAGTATTTACAATGGGTTGCAGAGTTTGGACTTTTTGGAGGATTGCTACTTTTTTCTTTGGGAGCATGGTGGATTGTATCCTTCATAAAAGTTTTAGTCTCAAAAAAAAGATTATCAATGGAAGCAACATGGGCAATATCCATGGTATTTCTTATTTGGTTTGACGCCCTTTTCAGCAGACCCTTTCATAGAATAGAAATTACGGTATGGTTAGCCTTTGCCTTTGCAATATCAAACAGAGAAATTTTGCCTCAGAAGACAGATTGGTTGGAAGTAAAACATTCACAAATTTATAAAATTTTCGCAGCATTAGTGGTGTTTATTGCACTATCAGGACTAATTTTCTTAGGTGGCGGCCTTATAGGGGATAAGAACCTTAGAGCGGCAACTAAAACTAAGAATGCAAAATTACAGCGTTTAAGGATAGAAAGAGCTCTAATAATGCCGATGAAAAAAGATGAAGCACAAGAACAGTTAGCATATCATCTGCTTGCTGTTGCTAACTTCACTCAGAAAGATGAGGATTGGGATAACGCAATAAACCAACTCTATCACTCATTTAAAATTAGACCTAAAGCTAAACAGCTCAATGAACTGTTCTCATTAGCACAACAGACGGAAAATATAGAACTTTTGAGGGAGCTTTTGACCTATCTACAACCAGTCTCTGATGATTTAATAAAAAGTATATCTCCCACAAGCGGAGATTGATTTGAGTAGATGAACTAGGACAACAAGTATTCCTGCTATTAATGATAGAATTTAGATATAAAAATAAGTATAGGGAGTGAAAGACATTTTACTATGTAGAAAATTTAAATTTGATGCAGCACATAATCTAGTAAACTACAACGGAAAATGCGAAAAACTGCATGGTCATACATATCACTTATCTGTTGTATTAAAAGGTACACCTGACAGTGAGGGGATGGTCTTTGATTTCACTGAGGTTAAAAGAATTGTGAATGAACTTGTGATTTCAAAATTGGATCATTCTTACATAAATGATATTATTCCGCAGCCTACGGCCGAGTATATTGCACAGTGGATATTTAAGACAATAGATAAGGCTTTGATTCGTGATAATTGTGAACTATACGAAGTTCAAGTTTGGGAAACAGAAAATTCCTCTGTAATATGTCATCGAGAGGATATATCGTAATGAGAGATGTCCAAAGCGAACGTGACAATCGTAATTTATCCATTGACCAAGTTGGGATAAGCAATATTTCTTGGCCTATTCAGGTTCTTGACAGATCGTACGAAGTACAGGATACGGTTGCAGAAGTTAGCCTATCAGTGCACCTTCCAAAAGACCACAGAGGGACGCACATGAGTAGATTCATAGAAGTTCTGACAATGCAAGAAAAACGCGTAACTTTGCATAATATGGAAGAAACGTTAGAAAGTTTAAAAGAACGTCTCAATGCGAATGAAGCACATGCGGAATTTTACTTCCCTTATTTTATAACAAAAAAAGCTCCGATAAGTGGAGCAGAGGGACGAGTGAGATACGATGTAGCTTTTAAGGCAACTCTTAAAGGAAGCGAATTTGATTTAATTACGGAAGTAACCGCTCCTATCCAAACTCTTTGCCCCTGTTCAAAAGAAATTTCGGAATTTGGTGCTCACAGTCAGCGTGCTTATGCGAAAATTGAAGTGCGTATGAAGGAATGGATGTGGATAGAGGAGTTGGCAGAAATCGGAGATTCTTGTGGCTCCGCTCCTATTTACAGTATATTAAAACGAGAAGACGAAAAAGAAATTACTGAACGTGCATACAAAAATCCACGTTTTGTAGAGGATGCTGTTCGTGAACTAGCTCTTATTTTAGATCAAGACACGAGAGTGTCTTGGTTTCGTGTATCTGTAACTAGCCAAGAAAGCATTCATAACCACAACGCATTTGCCAGTATTGAAAGAGATAAATGCGAACAAAAAATAAATTAAGCACTATAAATAAAACAACAGGTGATGTTTATGAGAGTGGGTAAGAAATGAAAGAATTTGAGAAAATCGAAGCAATCCTATTCGATTTTGATATGACTCTTGTTGACAGCAGTTATGCCATACATCGCTGCATTAATCTCCTCGCCGAATATGCCGGTCTAAATTTGGTGCCAAGAGAGAAAGTATTGAAAAATATCGGATTAAAAATAGAAGACTGTTATATAAATTTTTGGGGAGAGTTTAAACAGGAATGGTTGGACTACTATAGAGAGCTTTTTATGGTTGAAGAGAAAGCAGGATTGATACTTTATCCAGGAGTCGTAGAAACGCTAAATGAATTAAAAGAAAAAGGGCTGAAAGTTGGTGTGGCATCAAACAGACACAATGTTACAACTGTTCTTGAAGCTACTAAGCTCTCAGAGTTCTTGGATGTATCGGTTGGACTTAATGATGTGAAAAACGCCAAACCAAACCCGGACATATTATACAAAGGGTTAGAAACACTCGGAGTTCCACATGAAAATAGCATATATGTAGGAGATACTGATATAGATATGCAAACAACAGTTGCTGCTGGAATAAGAGGGGTCGGCACAACAACCGGAAATTTTTCGGCCAAAGAGTTAAAAGAACATGGTGCTTGGAGAGTCATAGACGATATTAGAGAAATAATGACTCTGATACTGGAATAAATAAGAGGTACTCTAATGGTAAGGCAAATCTCCAGGAATGATGAAGAGCAAAGAGAATTTAGACTTGATTACTGGATAGCTGTCCTTGTAATAATAATTATTTGGGTATGGGGCGTTAAACTTTATTTCACTCGCTATGATTATTTACGCCCTGAAATAGCGTGGGCTACGCAAGGTATGAACACAGAAGTAGTCAAATCAGAGGGAGTCCTTTTATGGAGTGAATCCCTTCTGACATCTGAAAAAAACGGAGTAATTTCTTATCCTCAGGGGGTCGGTCCAGTAAGAGTTGGCAAAGGAACGGTTTTGGCGGTTATCACCTCAGGTTCTGTAACGACAAATATAAAAGCCCCCGACGTGGGCTATTTTATAGCCGGAACTGACGGTTTAGAGATGGGATGGAAATACTCTCAGCTTTGGCATGAAGACCTAAAACCATTTGAAACAAAAGCGTTGCAAATGAAAAAAAATAATGATGAAATAAATTCCGGAGAACCGATTGGCAAGCTGATAGCGCTGCCACAAGAGCTACGCTTTATAGGTAAAATAGATTTAGTGGGAGATCTAAATGAACAGATAAAAAACAAATCCTTAAGAATTATGTTAGACGAGATGGACATACTTTCAAGAGCGGCAGTAAGAGCTTCAAAAAACATTGGTAATAGCGTCAAAGTATACCTTACTCTGCCTTGGTTTCCACCGGAAATATTAAAAGACAGAAAATATACCTTAACAATTGAGGCTGGAAGAGCGTCAGGAGCATTAATACCATCAACATCAGTTGAAAGAAAGAACGGCACTCAGATAGTATATCTTGTCCGAGGCACAAGAGTTATGATTAAACAGGTTGAAGGCAAATATATCGAAGATGGCAAATTTCTCGCAACAAAGGGGATTTCAGTCGGAGATCCCGTAGTAAAAGATGCTTCCGGAGCGAGAGAGGGTAGGATACAATTATGGTAACAAATGATATCAAAAAAAATATAGAGATAATACGTCAAAGGATAGAACTTTCACTTAAAAAAAGTAATAGAAAAGAAAAAGAAGTAAAATTAATGGCAGTTTCCAAATTCCACCCGATAGAAAAAATGTTGATAGCTTCAAGTTTTGTCGATTTGTTTGGAGAAAATAGGGTGCAAGAAGCTGAAGATAAGTCTCTGTTATGGCCAGAAGAAAACAGTGTTCCTTGGCACCTGATAGGTCCACTTCAGCGCAATAAAGTGCGTAAAGCAGTAAGTATATTTGACCTTATAGAAAGCGTTGATACTCTAAAGTTGGCCGAAACAATAAATAGGGTTGCAAAAGAACAGAATGTTCGCAAATATCCGATATTCATAGAGGTGAATATGTCTGACGAAAGAAGTAAAATTGGGATAGCTCCGGAAGGAGCAGAAGAATTAATGAGCGATATTATGGAAAAATGCCCTCATATATCAATAGAAGGGCTTATGACAATAGGGCCAAATACCAACGATGTTAAGCTCATAAGAAAAGCATTTGAAGGATTAAGAAATAAAAGGGATTTTCTGCGAACTCAGTTAGGACTTGAATTGCCTGAACTTTCTATGGGGATGAGCGGAGATTTCGAATTTGCGATTGAAGCGGGAAGCACCATTGTTCGTTTAGGCACTTCTATATTCGGGGACAGAAATAACAATTAAGTGATATTTGCTTTTTTGAAAATAAAAGAAAAAGAGGAGGATAATAATAAAATGGTTGAAATTTTAACTTCACTTGATGTAGTAAACCAATCCTTTAAAAAAAGCTTAAGAGGGTACGATGTTGTTGAGGTTGATGAATTTCTAGATGCAATAGCAGAAACATTGCAATACTACGCTCAGGAAACAAAAGATCTAAGAAATGCTCTGTCCGAAAAAGAAGCAAGCTTAAATGAATATGAAAAAATGAAAAATGTGCTTCAAGAAGCCTTGATTCTAGCCCAAAAAAGTGCCGATGAGAGGGTTCGTTCAGCAAAAGAACAAGCTAAAAAAATAATAGCGGATGCAGAAAAAAAAGCTGAAATTACCTGTGCCGAGGCGGCAGGAGAAGCTGGAAGATTGAGGGAGGGCGTATATCAAATAAAAAACATACGTACTCTTTATGAACAAGAGGTAAGAGAACTCGTTGCAAAGTATGAGGAAATTATAGACAACATTGACTCTGACTCCAATATGAAGGAAGCTGTAGATAGTGTCCTTGAAGTTTATGAAGAAGAGAAAGCTCGTGACAAAGAAGCTTCTTCCGAATCTGGCGACGGGCAGGAATTAGAACTTGAGTTTACAGAAGAAACAATAGATAAAGAAGAACTTGCGGCAGCATATGACATGTTGGGTGTAAACCCTGATGAGATATTAAAAGAAGAGTTTGAAGAGGAAGAGAGTTTAGAAGAACAAGAAGAGGAAATTCTAGAGGAAGAAAATTAATTTAACAGTGTCAGAACCACTATCCGAATCTATAACAGCTCAACCTGGCGTAGGTATTAAGAGAGCGGCGCAGCTTGCTAACTTAGGAATCGCTACGCTAGAAGATTTGTTATGGTTTTTTCCCAGAAAATATATAGATAGAAGAAACATGGTGTCCATATCAAAGCTTGTACCGGGCTCTCCCTCAGTTTTAAATGTTAAAGTAATAAATATAAAACGCACAAAACTGAGAAAAAGAGGGTTGGAGTTAGTGACTGCGGAGTTAAGTGACGATACGGGAACTATAATTGCGACTTGGTTTAACAGAAGAGGGCTTGAATATATATTAAAAAATGAAACAGAGATTATTTTATTTGGCACAGCTTCTATACGAGGAAACTTTTTGGAATTTTCAAACCCTGAATTTGAAGTCATAAAAGATTTGTCAGATAGAGCAGCTTTTTGTGGGATTGTGCCTGTATATCCTTCTACAGCAGGATTGCAGAACAGATGGTTTCGGAAGTTTATATCAGAGAGAATAGAAGAGAATCTTCATTATATTAGAGAAACTCTTCCTCAATCTATAATAGAAAAAAGAAAATTCCCTACCCTTTCAGAAGCAATTAAAATAATGCACAGGCCTCCTACACCGGAAAAGTGGAAAGAAGCTAGAACCAGGCTGGCATATGAAGAATTTTTCATTATCCAAGCTACAATGGCACATCGTAGAAAAAAAATTAAAGACTTAAACACTTCTCCGGTAATAAGCCCCAATGGAAAGATCTACGAAAAATTCACAAAAGAGCTTGCCTTTAAACTCACAAAATCACAAGAAATAGCACTGGAAGAAATATTTAATGACACGTCTTTCACGATGCCAATGTCGCGTCTACTACAGGGTGATGTTGGTAGCGGAAAGACTATCATTGCAATTGCTTTGGCTGCAGCTGCTGTGGATTCAAATGCTCAGACTGCGCTACTTGCTCCAACAGAAGTCCTCGCAGATCAACTTTTTTCTCAGCTAAGTAAATATTTATCTTCTCAAGGTGTTTCAGTAGTTCTTCTTAAAGGAGCTTTAACAGATAGAGAAAAAAAAGAGATACTTAAGTCAATAAAAGATGGTTCTGCGAACGTAATTGTTGGTACTCAATCTTTACTTGAAGAAAAAGTGGAATTCTATAATTTAGGTGTAGTAATAATAGATGAACAGCACAGATTTGGGGTGAAACAGAGAGCAGCTCTGCTCAAACGTGAAAAAGTTCCCCATATACTACTGATGAGTGCAACTCCTATCCCGCGCACTCTAACTATGTGTTTGTTTGGAGATTTGGATATTTCGCTGCTTCAAGAGAAACCACACGGTCGAAAAAAAATTGAAACAAGAATCATAGACGAATCAAAAATGTCAAAATTGCTGCAATTCATAACGCAAGAAATAAAAAACGAAGGCAGAGTTTATTGGATATGTCCAAGAGTGGAAGGGGAAGAAGATCCTGACATAGCCTCCTCAAAAAAAAGATTTAAGTTGCTGCAGAAAGAGTTGCCTGAAATAAAAAGCGGCCTGCTTCATGGGCGTTTAGAGAGTAAAGAGAAAGAAAAAGTTCTTTCGATGTTTAGAGAAGGAACAATAAAATTATTGGTTTCTACGACAGTAATTGAAGTGGGAGTAGATGTATCTGAAGCTTCAATAATAGTGATAGAGTCTCCCGAATTTTTTGGTCTTTCCCAACTGCATCAACTTAGAGGAAGAGTAGGCAGAAGCGCTCGAAGAGGGGTATGTGTTCTTCTTACCACTTCCGGTACAGCTGTTCCGGAGAGATTAAAAATTATGTTAAAAAGCGATGATGGTTTTGAGATAGCAGAAGCGGATCTTTCTTTCCGTGGTTCAGGTGAAATAGATGGCGTCTCGCAACATGGTGAAACAAAATTTAAAGTAGCAGATCTTTTTAGAGATACAAAAATACTATTAGAAGCCAAAGAAGACGCTTATGAACTGATAAACAAGGATCCAAACTTTACAGAAATCCCACATCTTTTGGAAAAAATCCAATTGGACAAAGAGCAAACTCTGGGTATTGGATAAGCGTTTATAGTACAGAAATTAATTGCACTTGTGAATAAAACATTTGTTATGTACAATGTTATACATCGGCGTAAAATCATGTAACTTTAAATCAACCTATATTGAGTTAATTTTTGTTTGCAAAATTAAGAAAAGACAGATGTACCATGACAATTTAAATTGAGGTGACAAGTAGATGTTAATTACACTTTTATGTGTAATCACAGCTTCTGCCATTGGCGTGCTGTTTGGTTACACTTATCGAAAAAAAAGAGAAGTTCAAAAGTACAAAGGTGCTCTTTCAGAGTCTGAACGTTTGATTTCAGAAGCAGCTAAAAAAGCGGAACAACTCAAACGAGATTTACTCTTAGAAGGCAAAGACGAAATACTTAGATTAAGACAAGAAATTGAAAAAGAAATAAAAGAACGCCGCAGTGAAGTGCAACGATCAGAGCGACGTTTGGAACAAAAAGAAGACAACTTAGACAAAAAGATAGAAAACATAACAAGAAAAGAAGAAGAACTTCGTTTAGACGACGAAAAGATACAAGAAAAGCTAAGAGCTCTTTCAACACAAGAAGAAGAGTTTATATCAAAGCTTGAGCAGATAGCTCAGTTAAAACGCGAAGAAGCAACTGACATGTTGCTTGCGAAAGTTGAATCTGAGGCCAATCACCTAATAGGTCTTAGACTTATAGAACTTGAAGAAAAAGCTAAGCGAGAAGCCGATCGCAAAGCACAAGAAATTATAGCCACAGCCGTCCAGCGCTGCAGCGTAGAATTTACTTCGGATGCAGTAGTAAGTGTTGTCAATTTACCCACAGATGACATGAAAGGCCGCATTATAGGTCGTGAAGGACGTAATATAAGAACATTCGAAACGTTGACCGGAGTTGATTTAATAGTTGATGATACCCCGGAGGCAGTAACGCTAAGCAGTTTCGATCCAGTGAGACGCGAAGTAGCTCGTATGTCCCTGGAAAGGCTTGTAGTTGATGGTCGTATTCATCCCGCGCGTATCGAAGAAATAATAGAACGAGCAGAAAAGGATGTCCAGACAGAAATAGTCGAAGCGGCTGAACAAGCTTTAAAAGAAACCGGGATAAAAAATATGAACTACGATCTTACAAAAATAATAGGACAGCTCCGTTATCGTACAAGCTACGGTCAAAATGCACTGTCTCATAGTTTAGAGGTTGCGCATATAGCCGGGATAATGGCTGCAGAGTTGGGGTTAGACGACATAAAAGCTCGCAGAGCCGGACTTCTTCATGACATAGGCAAAGCGGTTGATCATCAGGTAGAGGGACCTCATGCAAGAATTGGTGCCGATTTAGCCAAAAGATACGGAGAAACAGCAGATATTGTCAATGCTATAGCGGCTCACCACGAAGACGAAGAGCCTGAGACAATATATGCCATTCTGGTTGCGGCTTCTGATGCAATCAGCGCATCTCGCCCTGGAGCTCGCAGAGAAAGCCACGATGCATATATAAAACGACTCGAAAAACTCGAAGAAATTGCAAAATCATTTGAGGGAGTTGGCAAAGCATATGCTATTCAGGCTGGACGAGAGCTGCGCATAGCAGTTGCTCCTACGGTTACGGATGAGGGAGAAATGGAAAAAATGGCCTATGACATAGCGCGTAAGATAGAAGAAGAAATGCGTTATCCTGGTCAAATTAAAGTTACTTTAATAAGGGAAACAAGAGCTATCGAATATGCAAAGTAGGTTGTTTATTAATGAAAATACTTTTTATAGGTGATATTATGGGGCGCCCGGGACGAGAAGCATTCGCCAGGGCGCTTCCTTCTATGCGCACAGAGTATGGTCCTTTTGATTTCATCGTTGCAAACGGGGAAAATAGTGCAGCGGGAAGAGGGCTTACAGAAAAAATCATGAATGAACTCTTCTCTATGGGGATAGATATCCTCACAAGTGGAAATCATATTTGGGATAAAAAAGATTTTATCCCTTACTTGGACTCTGAACCTAGAGTGCTTCGCCCTGCGAATTATCCTGAGGGAGCGCCTGGGAGAGGGTTTGGAGTCTATGAGAAAAACGGAGAAAAATTAGCTGTAATATGTTTACAAGGAAGAGCTTTCATGCCCCCTCTCGACTGTCCCTTTAAAGAGGCAGAAAGAATTTTAGAGCAAATTGAAACAACGGCCATATTTGTAGATATGCATGCAGAAGCATCTTCAGAAAAACGGGCGTTGGCGTTAAAGCTTGATGGCAAAGTCTCAGCCGTAGTTGGAACACATACACACGTACAAACAGCTGATGAAGAAGTTCTCCCCAGTGGGACTGCTTTTATCTCAGATGTAGGTATGACTGGTGGTCACGCTGGAGTTATTGGGATGACCTATGAATCTGTAATTCCAAAATTTTTGTATGGTACGCCCAGCAAATTTGAAATATGTAATGAGGGGATCAAATTACAGGCAGTTGCTATAAGTATAGACAACGAAACCGGAAGAGCTATGGATATAAAGAGAATTAATATATCGTTGTAACAAAATGACGAAAGCGTTTTAATGCTTTCGTCATTTTTTCTTTTTTATCAACATACAGTCAGTAATAAAACAAAAATTGCATATATTTACGTACTTAAACAAATATTATTGTATAATCATGAATTAAAGGTTTTTATATTGTTTAATACAAGCTTCTAAAATTCGAAAGGGGTTGCATTTATGTCTGAAAAAAGAGAACAGTGGGGCAGTAAGTTTGGTTTTATCATGGCTGCCGCAGGCTCCGCAATCGGTCTTGGAAATATCTGGCGTTTTCCCTATATAACAGGTAAATATGGTGGCGCCGCATTTGTATTAGTTTATTTAGCTATAGTTATTATTCTTGGAATGTCCCTAATGTTGGCTGAGTTTGCAATAGGACGCTGCGCGAAACAAGATGCAGTCGGTTCTTTTAAAAAGCTTGGCGGAGGACTCTGGCCCATAGTTGGTTGGATGGGTTTCTTTGTAGCTTTCGTGGTTCTTTCCTACTATTTAGTTATCTCTGGTTGGACAGTTGCCTATATATTTAAGTCTTTTACAGGTCTTATGGACTCCGCTGCTCTAGGCAAAACAGGCGAGGTATTTGTTAATTTTATTTCAAATCCTGTACAAGCCATAACCTATCACCTAATAGTTATGGGAATAGTAATCGGGATTGTGTACAAAGGTATCTCAGGAGGTATAGAAAAAAGCTGCAAGGTTCTTATGCCTGCTCTTTTTATTATATTGCTGGTACTTATTGTTCGTTCGTTAACCTTCCCAGGAGCTATGGCTGGGCTTGAGTTTTACCTAAAACCTGATTTTTCAAAATTAACCGGTGAAGCTATATTAGCTGCTGTTGG